>CEQM01257721.1_pt1 | contig 14906 bp, 14 predicted proteins | sample 531111 | NCBI WGS metagenome assembly CEQM01 (sample SAMEA2621278, study PRJEB7988) | marine metagenome | biome: marine biome (ENVO:00000447); feature: deep chlorophyll maximum layer (ENVO:xxxxxxxx); material: "saline water (ENVO:00002010), including plankton (ENVO:xxxxxxxx)" | depth 120 m
CTTTTAAAAGGGCTTTTTAATTCAGTTAAATCCATGTCAAAAGCCTGTGCTTTTCTTGACATCAAAACCATAAAAAAATACCAATAAAAAGATGCATTTGAAGTTCTATCCTGAAAAACACCACCTCCTGGCAGAATGACATTTTTAAAAAAAGAAAAAGAAAAATTACATTTTTTCGGGACTGAACCTTTGGCGCAAACTCGATTAGTTTCCCATTTTTTCATAGCATCACCAAGGATCCAATCATCTCCGAAATTAGCTTGAGAAAAAGAACCTAACAATATATTTTTATTCATATCAGGTATGTTAAACTTGGAAAGCCCAAAATGGAAAACAAAAAAAACAAAAATAAGAAACCTGTAATACCTATAAGTTTTACAAAGGCAACAGCAATGCTTATTCTTGGTTTTTTTATCTGGATTGTTGTAAAAATATCATCACAAGATGTGGAATTCTCATTCCTGCTTCCAGAAGCTGGAAAAATCAAAGTTGGTTGGCTTTTACTCCTTTCCTTCGCTTCGGGTTACATCTTTTCAAAACTACCTTTAAAATTGAAACTTTAAATGAACAAAATAGATTTAGCAATCGTTGGTGGTGGGTCAGCCGGAATGGCTGCAGCCCTATATGCTGCAAGATCAAATTTAAATGTTGTAATCTTTGAAGGAGAAAACCCAGGGGGTCAAATCACATTAACAAATGAGGTGGAAAACTATCCTGGATTAGGTGTAGAAAACCCTATATCTGGACCAGAGATAGCAATGCTTTTTTTGAATCATGCTGAAAAATTTGGTGCAAAAACTGAATACAGTTTTGTTGAATCAATAGAAGGCTCTGCAGGAAATTTCACCTTAAAAACCTCTAATGGGAATTGGTTATCAAAAGCGATAATCCTGGCTCCGGGATCAAAAGCCAAAGAAATTGGTGTCCCCGGAGAAAGAGAGCTTATGGGCCTCGGTGTTTCAACATGTGCAACATGTGATGGAGCTTTCTTCAGGGATAAAGAAGTTGTTGTAATAGGTGGTGGAAACAGCGCAATTGAAGAGGGTTTATTTCTAACAAGGTTTGCAAAAAAAGTAACTGTAATACATAGAAGGCAAGAATTCAGAGCTACTCCAGTAATACTAGAGAGAGCCAAAAAAAATGAAAAAATTGACTGGAAACTTGATTGTGTTATTGAAAAGATAAATGGAAAAAACAAGGTTGAAAATGTTGAATTGAAAAATGTTAAAAACAATAAAAATGAAACCTTTGAAACAGATGGTGTGTTTATTTTTATAGGACATAACCCAAATACAAACTTTATAAAAAATTTTGTTGACCTTGATGATCAAGGCTATATAGACGTTAACAACAAACAAGAAACAAGCGTAAAAGGAATTTGGTCTGCAGGGGACTGTTCTGACCATCATTACAAACAATTAATAACAAGTGCTGGCGATGGTGTAAAGGCAGCACTTAATGCTATTCATTGGCTAGAAGAAAATAGCTAAAAAAATGCAAAAAATCTCCTCGATTGATTTTAAAAAAGCTTTACGAAGGATTGAAAAACATATTGTAAAAACACCACTAATTGATTTCGAATCAGGTAACTCTAAAATTAAACTCAAATTAAAGCTTGAATGCTTGCAAAAAACAAATTCATTCAAGGCGAGAGGCGCAATAAATCATATTCTGCAATTAAGCGAAGAGCAAAAAAAGAAAGGTGTAGTTTCAACAAGCTCTGGGAACCACGGAAAAGCAGTTTCTTGGGCTGCAAAAAAATACTCTATTCCTGCAACAATATGCATGGAAAAGAAAGCATACAGAAACAAAATTAAAGCTTGTCAGGATTTTGGTGCTGAGGTGTTTCTTGGATCCTCAAGAAAAGAAGCTGAAGATGAATGCGCCAAGCTTGTTAGGCAGGGATTAACACTAATTCATCCATACAATTCTGCAAAAACAATTGAAGGGGCTGGAACGATTGGCTTAGAGATAGCAGAGCAATGGCCTGAAGTTGATGTTGTATGTGTCGCCTCAGGTGGAGGGGGCAGTATATCCGGTATATCTCTAGCTCTGAAAAGAACGCTGGGTTCAAAAGTTAAGATATTAGGAGTAGAGCCAAAAGGTTCACCTAATTTAACAAAAGGCCTCAAAGCTGGTCATGAATATTTTCTCAAAAGAATAGAAACAGAAATTCAAGGTTTATGCCCATTGAGTACGGGTAACATCAACGTGGAAATCTGTAAAAAAAATGTTGAAAAAATACTTCTTCTTGACGATCGTGACATATTCAAAACGCAAAAAAAACTAATGGAAAATAATAATTGGATAGTCGAACCAGCTGGAGCAGCAGCAACGGCTCCAATTTTGAATGGTCTTTTTCCGGAGTCATGGACAAAAAACAAAAAAGAATTAAATGTTGTTGCTATCGTTTCAGGCGGCAATGCAGATGAATCACAAATCAAAAATCTTTAACTGCTATAGCTCTGCAAGCTTCTTTTTTTCCTGATCAATTCGCATCTTTCTTGAAAGAAACCAAAACAACCATGACAAAAAGCATAAATAAAAATAAGTAATATGCTCTTTAAAAAACAAGTTAAAACAAAAACCTAAAGAAAAAACAAAAGCCAAACATGCGACTATGAAAAAACCAGGCTTTAAACGTTGCTCAAAATTAAATATCACTGTACCACAAACCCATGAGAAATAAGGGAAAAGGATTGGAATGCATGCATTTATCAAAGCCATTTCTCCACTCCCTGATCTAGCAAGATAAACAGCAAGAAATAAATAAGTATACGAAACCAAAAAAGAAGCCCCGACACCTAACATTAACCTACTTCCATTATTCCTCCTATCTGGTTTAAATGCAAAATGAGGAGCAACGGCAAGCAAAAGTATGAAATAAGCTGACAGCGATAATATATTTTCTTTAAAAAATAAAACAATAAGACCTGTTAAGAAGCCAATAACCAAGGACTGAATTCTGGCACCATCAGATAAAGAAACTTTGATATTCATTAAGTTACCAAATAGAAAAATAGCAAGTATTTCAAAAAGAAGCAAAGGAGTTGTTCCCACAAAAGTATCATAAGACAATCTAGAATTCAAACTATGAAGAAATTTTATTTAAATGGCTACAACCTAACAGCAAGAATGCTCACAAAGGTTTCTAGAGGGAAGGTTAATCTTGATATTGAAGACGAATGCTGGACTCGAATCAAAAAATGCAGAGACATGGTTGAAGAAAAAATAGAAAAAAAAGAACCTATGTATGGGATAAATACAGGAATTGGAGAATTTTCCGAAGTAACTTTAGACGAAGAGCAAACTCAAAAATTTCAAAATCATCTTGTTTACTCTCATGCTGCTGGCATAGGGAAGGCAATGCCAAAAGAAATTGTTAGAGGTGCAATGTGTGGAAGAATAAACGTTCACTGCAAAGGTTTCTCTGGTGGCAGAAGAGAAATCACTGAAAAAATGATTGAGATCCTCAATAGCGATGTGGTTCCTTATGTTTGTGAAAAAGGATCTGTAGGGGCATGTGGAGACCTTGCTCCAATGAGTCAAATTGCTTTAACTATGATGGGTGAAGGTGATGCCTTTTATAAAGATAAACTAATGAGTGCAAAAAACGCTCTCGCTAAAGCAAAAATTAAACCTTTAAAGCTTGCGGCAAGGGATGGACTCTCAATAATCAATGGCTCAAATGTCCTCACGGCACTTTCAGCTTTAATTCTCAATGATGCAAAATTATGGTTAAAAACACATGATCTATCAGCCTCAATGACACTTGAGGCTCTGAATGCAAATATGAAACCTTACAAATCAAAACTCCATGAATTAAGAGGTTTTACAGGCTCTAAAAAAGTAGCAAAAAATATTACCAACTTAACAGAAGGGTCAGAAATTCTAAATTCTAAAAATAAAAAACTACAAGATGCTTACTCTTTAAGATCCACGCCTCAAGTAGCAGGAACGCTTAGAGATTCGCTTTCTTACACATTGAAACAAGTTGAAATTGAACTAAATGGCGTTGGAGACAATCCAATCTTTTTGCCAGAAGAAAAAGAAGTTTTAACTGGGGCAAATTTTCAAGGAACCCCTGTAGCTTTGCCAATGGAAATGATTGGGGTTGGGCTATCTATGGTTGGAGTGCTATCAGAAAGGAGGATGAACAGGCTTGTAAACCCAGCTCTCTCAGGAGGCTTACCTCCTTTTCTCACAGAAGATCCAGGCTTCAATTCAGGATTAATGGTTAGCCAATATACAGCAGATGCTCTATGTGTGGAAAATAGAATACTTAGCCATCCTGCAGCAAACCAATCGATACCAGCTGCTGCAGATCAAGAAGATTTTGTTTCAATGGGTTTAACAACAGCACAAAAAACAAAACAAATTTTAGAAAACTGCTGGGGTATCCTTGCAATAGAAATGTTAGCATCAGCACAAGCTATCGAATTAAGAAAACCCGAAAAGCCAAGTCCAGTAATTAATGAAATTATTACAGAAATAAGGAAAAGCATCAAGCATCTAGATGATGATAGGCCATTATTTGACGATCATAATAAAATGGTTGAAATTTTAAAAAGCGGTAAATTAATTCAGATAGTAGAAAAAAATCTCGGAAAACTTGAATAAAAAAATGCAAAATCTAGATTTATTTAAAAAAGATTTAAAAAAATTTACAAAAGAAACAATCAAGAAAAGGTCTCATAAAAATAATGACTCTGAAAAATACGACATAAAAGCTGCACTAGAAATATGCAAAAAAGGATGGCTTGGAATATCAGCACCTCAAAGATATGGAGGAGGCGATAAAGATCCATTATGGACGTATGAAGCCATAAGAATATTTTCACAAGAAGATATAACAGCTGCAGCAATAATTACTGGTCAATTTACATTAGTTGCAGAGATATTGATCAACGAATGTCAAGAGGATATTAAAAACAATTACATACCCAAGATACTAAATGGTGCAATCAGTGGCTGTTATGCTTTGACAGAACCAGATGCAGGATCAAATCCATCCGAAATGAAATCAAGAGTTGAAAAAACAAAAAAAGGCTGGATTTTAAATGGTCAAAAAATGTGGATAACAAATGGAAACATAGCGGATTTAGCAATTGTTTACGCTAAAGAGGAAAATATGATTAGCTGCTTTTTGGTTGACATGAAATCAAAAGGAATATCAAAAACAAAAATACATGGAAAAATGGGTTTTAAGTCAAGCGATACTGCAGAAATATCATTTGAAAATGTATTTATACCCAGCCAAAATCGTATAGGTAGAAAGGGAAAAGGCCTAAATGTTGCATTTAAAGCTCTAGATAATGGCAGGCTTGGCATATCAGTTATGGCACTAGGTGCAACTGAAGGAATTCAAAAAAGGCTAATCAAAATTGCAAAAAATAAACCAAGTCAAAAAAATATAGAAGATGTAGCCAGGGTTGAAGTAATGATTGAATCATGTAGATCATTAATACTAAAAGCAATTAAATTAAAATCAAATAAAACAAATTTCACCAAATATGCATCCATGGCAAAACTTAAATCAACAGAGGCAGCAACAAAAGCAGCAAATATGCTGGCAAGTAAATCAACAGATAAATTTACAAATAGAGTTTGGAGAGACGTGAGGGTTATGGAGCTTTTTGAAGGAACTAGCGAAATTCAAAAACTTATAATTGGAAATATAACAACCGGATTCAAAGCATTTAACTAATTGAAAAAAAGCCAATTTTACAAAGATTCATTCTCTATCCCTTATGTCAGAATATTAAATAGCATACTGGCATTCTTGCTTAAGAATAAAGCAAAAATTAAAGAAATCAAATTTTCAAAAAACGATGAAAGGCAATTAAAAAAAACTTTACCAAATGGAGTCTTGATTGCTTGCAACCACCCTACAGATTTTGACCCTCCTTCTCTGTATTGCGCATTAAGGAAGCTAAATTTAAAATTCAGGATAATGACTGCAAAAGATGTAATGTTCAGAACTCCATATATTTTTAGAAAATTAATACAAATGGGTGGCTGCTTTTCAGTAGATAGAACAAAACTTGACAGAAAATCTTTATCAAGATCAATTGAAATCCTTACAAGTAATAAAAATTTAATTGTTTTCCCTGAGGGAAGAACACACGGGCAAGGCAATAGACTTCTTGATTACCAACCAGGACCAATAAAAATCGCAACTCTTTCTTCTAAAAAAATAAAATCCTCTATAAAGATTTTACCGATTGCAATTTATTATTCAATAATCGGAAACAAAAGCCAAATCGTTAAAAAACGTTTAGAAGAGCTTGAAAAAACACTCAACATAAAACCTCACAAAAAAAAGGACATGGATGTTCGAGTTAGTCAAATTGCACATTCAATAATTAAAAAACTAGAAACACAAGAAGGATATCAAACATCACAAAAAAAACATAAAGACTCTGAGGCAAAATGGCGATGGCTAACTTCTAGAGCTAAAAAACTATGCGATAATTCAATAAAAAATATTGAAGCTAAGCTTGAAATAAAACCACTTCAAAAGGATACGCTTTCCAACAGGGTACAAAAAGCAAGGGAAGCAAATGACTTGATAAAAAACAAAAATGAAAAAAATGAAAATACAAAAAAAATAATGATGCTTCATTCATTATCATGTTTAGATTTTAAAAACTGGAAAGAATCATATGAATCTGTTGAAGAGATATTGGCAATCTTTTCAAAAGAAATACATAGGCTCATGGATAAAAAACATATTATAAAAACTAAAAAAAAATGTCACTTTAAACTAGGTAAAATCATTGAAGTCAAAAATTTAAAACACTCTAATCCAAGGCTATCTAAAGAATATGAAAAAAAATTATTAGAACAGCTCTGGGAACACACCTGGAAATCCTTAAATGAACTTAAACAAGAAAACAGTACAATTATCGAATGATGATTTGGATAAAAAAAATATTATCAAAAATTCTTTCATTTTCTTTAAAGCCTGAAAACAGTCAACATCTAGCACATCTTTTTGTTCTTTCATGGAAAAAAAACTTTAAAAAAATCGCAATAACAGAGAGCAAGGATGGGCAATGGACTAATATCTCATATGGTGAATTAGGCTTGGCTGTTCATAAAGTTGCAGGATGGCTTAAGAACCAAATAAAAAAATCAGAAAAAAGAATCGGTATATTTCTTCCAAATTCAGCCGGATTCATCGTGTCTTTTTTCTCATGTCAAATACTAGGAAAAACAGCAATTCCTTTAAACTATGCCCTTTCTCCAAAAGAGGTAAAAGATGTTATAAATGATGCTCAAATAAAAACATTACTTACATTTGAAGCACCTGAAGGCAGGGCAACAAAAATATTCGGCAACACTTTAGATTATCTTCAAAAAGAAATAGATGATTTAAAAATACTAAAGTTAAACAAACCCAAAACCCAAAAAGAAATTCAAAAATCAAGTTTTCTAAAGAACCTTCCAGATCCAAATCCCGAAAACATAGCTTGTTATATTTACACTTCTGGATCAACTGGAAAACCTAAAGGTGTAATGCTTTCACATGGAAATTTATCTAACAACCTTTCAGATTTTTGGAAAGTATTGGGAGATACAGAAAATCACACAATAAGCGGGGTTTTACCTTTGTTTCATTCTTTTGGATTAACAGCGGGAATGCTTGCGGGAATGCTTTCTGGCGGTAGATTTGTTCCTATCCCAGCATTTCAACCAAAATTAGTTCTTGACATAATTAAGTCTCAAAAAATAACTGTTCTTGAACTTGTTCCATCTATGTATAACTCCTTGATAAACGCTGCGAACAGGTTAAAGGAACCTAAAAAAGATCTATCTTCAGTGCGATTAGCTGTAGCTGGAGGAGCTCCTCTTCCAAGAGAAATAATTGAAAAATTTGAAAAAATTACAAAAATTCCAATATACGAAGGATATGGGGCAAGCGAAACAAGTCCGGTAATCTCTTTTAACAGACCAGGAAAACCTCCAGTTTTTGGAACATGCGGTATTGCTTTTCCGAGTGTAAAGATTCAACTTAGAGATGAAAACAATAAAGAAGTCACAACTGCATTAAGCCCTGAAGATAGTTCCGAACCATCAATTAAGCCAAAAGCAAATGCTGAAGGTGAAATATGGATCAAAGGTCCAAATGTTTTCAAAGGCTATCACGGGAAAGAAAAAGAAACAAACGAAGTGTTGATTGATGGATGGTATCGAACAGGAGATATAGGAAAGTTTGATGGAGAGGGAAATCTAACAATATGTGGAAGAGCAAAACATATGATCATAGTTGCTGGAGAAAATGTTTATCCAGCAGAAATTGAAGATGCTGTCATGAAACATCCAAAGGTTAAATCAGTTGTAGCCATTGGAATACCAGATAAAAAAACTGGAGAAAAAGTAAAAGCGTTTATAGAGCTGGAAAACCAAAAAGACAACCATGAAATCAAAAAGGAAATCATTTCCTTTCTGAATGAAAAGAAACTACTGGCAACATATAAAATGCCAAAAGAAATAGAAATCCTTGAAGAAATCCCCCTACTTCCAACAGGCAAGCCTGATATTCCTGCAATTAAAGGTGAAAGAGACCCTATAAAAAACAAAAACCTATAACATGAAAAGATTCTTAAAAAAAATCATCAGCCTGTTCAAGCCATTTTCATCAAATTTTGAAAAAGACCTTAAACAAGAGTTAGAAAAGGAGAAAAAAGAACAGTTAAAAAGAGATAGATTCAGAAAGTCCTAAACACTAATCCACTTTTCAAGCACTTCTTTCCAATCAGCAACAATCCCATAATCGCATATATCAAATATCGGAGCATTTCTATCAGTATTAATTGCAACTATCACAGAAGAATTTTGCATTCCTGCTCTATGCTGAACAGCTCCTGATATTCCAAAAGCAACATAAAGCTTAGGGCTTACTGACTTGCCGGTTTGCCCAATCTGATGCGAATAATCTATCCAACCCATATCAACAACAGCTCTTGAAGCTCCAACTGCTCCATTAAGTTTTCCTGCAAGTTTTCTCAAGGGCTCAAAACCTTCTGGTCCTTGTATTCCTCTTCCTCCTGAAACGACTACATCTGCAGATGTTACATCCTTATTTTCGTTGCTACCCTCAACTGATTCAAAAATTTCAAAAGAAACTGAATCCCGTCCATCAAGAGAAACCACAGAAGGGTCTCTTGGTTCCCTAGTGCTTGAATCAACCGCTTTGGAGTTAAATTGGACACAACCGGAAGAAATTTTTGATGTATAAAGAACCTTTCCACCAAAACCATATTTTTGTAAAACAACATCGTTATCATCTTTGCAATGATCAAAACCATGGCATCCCCAAACAACAGGCTCACAAGAGCTAACAGAAAAAGAAGCCAGTATCTCACCGGTAAAACTATCATCTAAGCCAACAATAACAACCTGTTCATTGAAATGATCAGACAATTTTCTACCTGACTTAATAGAGCTGTTTGAATCCACATGTATCAATTCCTCAACACCCAAAAAATCAAAATCACATTTTTCACCTATCCAAATAGCACCATCTGCCGAAATGTAATTCGACAATCTTGCATAAAGGTCTTTGTCATTATGAGCATGAGCTAATATAAAAATTTTCATCAAAAACCCTCCTTTTTTAACTCTGTGTGGAAATCAGAAAAAGATTCAATACCTTCCCATATTTTATTTTTTCTTTCCTTTTTAACATTTTCGACGTTAAGAATTTCACACCTGTCATTAAATTTGAGGGCTTTTTCATTGATATCTAAATCTGAAACAGCTAAACTTTCAGGTTGAGGTGCCGAAAGAACAGCCATTACATCTGGTATTCTGGGCTCAGCAACAGTTTTATAAACTGATAAAACAGATGAGCCTTTTACTTTTGCTTTTGTTTTCTTACCTTGATAATTAAAAATAACCACTGGCTCAGATGAAAAATCCTCAACTGAAGAAACCTCATTCAAACAATCCCATCCCAAAAGAGATGCAATAGCAGAAGGTAACAATCCACCCTTTCCATCAGCAGCTGAAGCACCACATATAACCATTTCAGCATTAACCTTTTTTGCTAATGCAGCAAAAACATTGGCTGTAGCAACCAGATCAGCACCATTCAACAAATTGTCTGAGACATGATAGCAGGAAGCACAACCCATTGCACCAAGTTCAGATAGCATTTCAGAAGCAGACTCAGGACCCATTGTCGCAAGAATAACCTCACCAGAAACAGATTCAGCCATCTGGATTGCAAGCTCAACAGCGGACTCGTCATCAGGATTAACAGTTTTAGGAACACTGCTTCTATCAACCACACCATTTTCACCAAAAGTTAAATCAGTAGTAGCAGGAACCTGCTTTGCCAAAACTAATATTTTCATTTTTTCACCTCATTTAACAATTCTTCAGGTATCCATTGGTCTATTGTTGGTATGAAAGTATCAAGAAATTTTAAAGATGTAGCTTCACGTGCAATATGCCTGCTAACAACAAGCCTTTGAATTTGATTTGTTCCTTCGTAGATTTGAGTAATCTTTGCATCTCTCATGTATTTTTCGACCGGATAATCTTTCATAAAGCCATATCCTCCAAAAATTTGCACTGCTTCCGTTGTGACCCACATTGCTGTGTCGGTTGCAAAAAGCTTACCTTGAGCAGCCATCTTATTCGCCTTGGCTTTCAATGAAGGGTCTTTGTCAGCAGCATCAACCATTCTTGCAGACTCATAAACCAATTGCCTCGCTGCTTCAATTCTTGTAGACATATCAGCTAAAAGAAAGCCTATTGACTGATGATTCTGTATAGGTTGACCAAACTGCCTTCTTCTAGAGGCAAATCTAGAAGCATACTCAAATGCCCCTTGAGCACAGCCTAAAGCTTGGGCTGCAACACCAGGTCTTGCATGATCAAGGGTTTCCATTGCAATCTTAAAACCCTTGCCTTCAGAGTCTCCCAAAAGATTCCATTTTGGAACCGCGCAATCTCTAAAATAGAGTTCCCTTACAGGAACACATCTGATACCCATTTTATCTTCCTCTTTTCCTAACTCAAAACCCTCTGTTCCTTTTTCCACAATCACTGCTGAAATGGCAGAAGGTTTTCCAACCTGTTTTGGATTAGTAACTCCAAAAACAGAATAATAATGTGCTACTCCACCGTTCGTGTTCCATTTCTTATCACCATTTATTACATATTCACTATCATTTTTTGAAATTAGAGTTTTTAAATCTGAAGCATTTGAACCAGCCATTTTTTCAGACAAAGCAAAAGAAATTAACCTATCGCCATTTGCAATTTCAGGTAACCACTTTTGCTTTTGCTCCTCTCTTCCGCCTAAAATTATTGGATAAGAGCCTAAAGCATTTACTGCAAACATAACACCTACTCCACCACATGCTCTAGATAGCTCTTCAACAACTAAACACAGATTCAAGCTTCCAAGACCATTGCCTCCATACTTTTTAGGTATCCATGTTTTCAACAAACCGCTTTCTGCAAGGGCTTCTTTAACTTTCCATGGATATTCCTGCTTCTTGTCATGCTCAGAAGCAAGAGGCCTTACAACATTCTCTGCAACATGTCTTGCTTTCTCTTTAATTTCAAAATTTGTACTATCTAACATATCAAGATCTCCTTAAAACCAAACAGGCGTTATGCCCTCCAAATGCAAAAGAATTTGACATTGATACATCCACAACTGATTCTCTTGCATCATTCGGAGTATAGTCTAAATCACAATCAGGATCATTCGTGTTGTAATTTATTGTTGGAGGCACGACCCCTTCCCTCATCGAAATAACACAAGCAGCACACTCTATTGCGCCAGCAGCACCCAACAAATGCCCATGCATACCTTTTGTACTTGAAATATTCAATCTATCAAGGCTTGAACCAAAAGTTAACTTAATCGCATTTGTTTCCATTAAATCATTAAGCTTTGTGGAGGTTCCGTGAGCATTAAGGTAATCAACCTCGGAAACAGGAATCTGAGCGTCCCTTAAAGCGAAATCCATAGCTTTTGATGGAGATTCTCCATTTAGATTTGGTGAGGTTATATGATAAGCGTCACTTGTCACGGCATACCCAACAACCTCAGCCAAAGGAACGCCTCCTCTCTTTTTTAAATTTTGCTCACTTTCAAGAATGAAAGCAACAGAGCCTTCTCCCATCACAAAGCCACTTCTATCCATATCAAATGGCCGACTTGCTTCAGATGGATTATCATTAAAATTACGTGCCAATGCTTTCATGTTGGAAAAACCAGCACAAGAAGTCGGTGCTATAGCTCCTTCAGCCCCTCCTGTAACCATCACATCCATAATTCCATTTCTTATCAGGTGAAAAGCTTCCCCTATTGCTATCGTTCCAGTAGCACAAGCTGCAACTGGAGCTGTTGAATAACCCTTTAATCCATACTTGATTGAAATCCATCCAGGGGCTATGTTGCATATATTTTTTGGAATGTAAAAAGGGCTTATAAATCTAGGTCCTTTTTTAAAATATTTGTCAAACTGAGTATGGTGTTCCCACATCCCCCCTATACCACTGCTTAAATTAACACCCACCCTGTAAGGATCCATTTCTTCAAAATTAATATTTGAATCTTCTACAGCCTCCTTGGTTGCTGTCATTGAAAATTGTGTAAACCTATCCATCTGCCTTGCATCTTTTGGATCTATATGCTTTGTAGGATCCCAATCTGGAACCTCGCAAGCAACCTGACATTTATGATCAGAAGCATCAAATAAAGAAATTTTTCCAGCAGTAGACTGACCTTTTAGTAAGCCTTTTTGCAAGGTTGAAAAATCATCGCCAAATGGTGTAACTGCACCAATACCTGTAATAAAAACCCTTGTCATGAAACGTCCATACCTCCATTAACTTTTAAAATTTGGCCAGTCACATAAGAAGATTCATCAGAAGAAAGAAAAGCAACCGCAGAAGCAACATCTTCAGGTTTACCAAACTTCTTCATAGGTATAACACTTAAATAAAACTCTCTCATGCTTTTGTTTATATCCCTAGACATGTTAGTATCAATCAAGCCAGGACTGACACAATTAACAGTCACATTCCTGTCTGCAAATTCTCTCGACATAACTCGCATCAAACCTTCAATTCCAGATTTGCTTGCTGCATAATTGGATTGGCCTGGTCCCCCAACCGAAGCTGAAACGCTTGAAATAAATACAATCCTTCCAACTCTCCTCTTAAGCATCTTTTTTGCAGCAATTCTAGAACAATAAAATGCACTATTCAAATTTACATCTATAACTTTATTCCAACTATCGTTCTTCATCATTGATGCAGGCGCATCCTGCCTGATCCCACAACAATGTACAAAAATATCAATTTCTGAAAGAAAATCTAAAGACTCTTTCATGAATCTATCACATTCGTTTTGGGAAGCAAGATCAGCACGTAAAGTTTTCACGCTTGAATTACCAAGAGATAATTCTGATTGTACAGATTCTGCCAAATCCTGATCACTTCTGTACCCTAAAACCATATTGGAAGAATAAGATGAAAAAAGTTTTGCAACTGAATAACCTATACCTCTTATCCCCCCTGTAATTACAATATTTTTACCTGAAAAATCAAAATTCAACATGAATAATCACCTCTCTTCACCTGCAGCAAACTGCAAATAATTAAACTTATCTCTATTATCTTGCCTGGGAATCATATTAAATAAAATCTTTCCAGGACCAACATCAACCCAGGAATCAAAATTTAATTCAGAAAGTTCTTCTAAATTCTGAACCCATCTTACAGCTCCTTCGATCTGATTTATCAAATTTTCTTTGATGCAGGAAGGATTATCTTCATGCATACAACCAGTAAAATTCGAAGCAACCGGCCATGCTGAAGATTTAAATTCAACATCCTCGATAACGCGTTCCATTCTTTGTTTTGCCTCTTTCATCAAGGGGGAATGGAAAGGTGCTGAAACTTTAAGTTCGATTGCTTTCAAGTAACCAAAATTTTTTGCTACTTCAGCAACCCTTTTCACAGCTTTCATGTTGCCCGAAAGCACAGTTTGTTTTTGAGTGTTGAAGTTAGCAGGAACAAGACATAAATCCCCTTTGCATGCTTCAAGCAGGTCTTCAAGGTTGCCAGAACCAAGAAGGGCAACCATCCCTCCTTCACCTTCCTTTACAGCTTCCTGCATCGCTTTTCCTCTTTCTCTCACAAGCTTTAAGCCATCCTCATAAGATATCGTGCCTGATGAAACCAAAGCTGTATATTCACCCAAAGAATGTCCTGCTGCGGCAACAGGATCTGACTCATAAAAATTTACTAAATATCTATGAGCTGCATAACCAACCGCCAAAAGCGCTGGTTGAGCATTTTTAGTCAAGGTTAAATCCTCTATTGGCCCTTCAAAAATCAACTCTGAAAGGTTGAATCCTAAAATTTGGTCGGCTTCATGAACAAGCTTAATTGACTCATTGCTGCCTTTCAGAAAATCAGCCATACCAACCCTCTGAGCACCTTGACCAGGGTATAAAAAGCAATAACTCATATTTTTTTCCACTTCATCAAAACAGAACCCCATGCAAAACCTGCACCAAAGCTTGTCATCAAGACCCAATCCCCATCCTTAAGCATATTTTTATTATTTGCATCTTCTGCCAATATAGGAATTGTTCCATTCGTAGTGTTAGCGTATTTGTCAATATTGATAGGACACTTGCTCTTGTCAAGTTTTAATCTTTTTGCAATCGCTTCAATCATCACACCATTTGCCTGATGAAAAAGATGACAACCTATATCCGAAGGATCAAGAGAATTTTTTTCACAAATATCTTTCACCATCTGGACAAATCTCCTTATTCCAACTTTATAAACCTTACTTCCATCCATTCTTACAAAATGCTCTTTTCGACTTACTGTTTCTTTTGTTGGAGGGCTTATAGAAC
>CEQM01135090.1_pt1 | contig 14849 bp, 16 predicted proteins | sample 531111 | NCBI WGS metagenome assembly CEQM01 (sample SAMEA2621278, study PRJEB7988) | marine metagenome | biome: marine biome (ENVO:00000447); feature: deep chlorophyll maximum layer (ENVO:xxxxxxxx); material: "saline water (ENVO:00002010), including plankton (ENVO:xxxxxxxx)" | depth 120 m
ATCTGAATATTGGTAATTCCTTAGTAATTAGGACAAAATAAATGATCCCAAATCAATTCCCTTCCTTAAATTTCGATCTTGGAGAAACGGCTGATTTATTAAGAGATTCAGTTCACAGCTTTTCTGATGATCATATCGCTCCCCGAGCAGAAGAAATTGATAAAAGCAATGAATTTCCTACTGACTTATGGCCACTAATGGGACAAATAGGTTTGCATGGTATTACTGTAAGCGAAGAATTTGGTGGATCTGGGCTTGGTTATTTAGAACATTGTGTTGCAATGGAAGAAGTCAGCAGAGCTTCAGCGTCTGTAGGGCTATCATATGGAGCCCATTCAAACTTATGTGTTAATCAAATAAGTCGTAACGGTACTGATAAACAAAAAAATATGTATCTACCCAAACTTATCTCGGGTGAATATGTAGGATCATTAGCAATGAGTGAACCTTCTGCAGGATCAGATGTAGTTGGTATGAAAACACATGCATATAAAAAGGGGGATCAATATATACTTAATGGAAATAAAATGTGGATTACTAATGGTCCAGTCTCGAATACCTTCGTGATCTACGCAAAAACGGATAAGTCTGCAGGCTCCCGAGGAATTACTGCATTTATAGTTGAAAAGGGATTCAAAGGATTTTCCACAGCCCAAAAATTAGATAAATTAGGTATGCGAGGATCAGATACATGTGAATTAATTTTTGATGATTGTGCGGTCCCAGAGGAAAATGTTCTGGGTGAGGTGGGTAAAGGTGTAAATGTATTGATGAGTGGTCTAGATTATGAACGGGCAGTACTAGCCGCTGGTCCACTAGGTATAATGCAAGCGTGTATGGATATAGTCGTTCCCTATGTTCATGAAAGGGTACAATTTGGTAAACCCATCGGAACATTTCAATTAATGCAGGGAAAACTTGCAGATATGTATACGACAATGAATGCCTGTAAAGCGTATGTATATGCAGTTGCTAGAGCCTGTGATCGAGGAGAAACGGCAAGGAAAGATGCAGCCGGAGCCATACTTTATGCATCTGAAAAATGTACACTGATGACTCTAGACGCGATTCAATGTTTAGGGGGTATGGGATATGTTAATGAAACTAATCCAGGCCGTCTACTGCGCGATGCTAAACTTTATGAAATTGGTGCTGGCACCTCAGAAATAAGACGTATGTTAATCGGACGCGAGCTTTTTGAAGAAAGCTCATAGGTATTATTAAACTTTAATTTATGTTTATAACTTGCTGTATTTAATGCATTTATTATGGAGATATTAATTGCCAAGTGTTTTAATCATAGGAGCTAGCAGAGGTATAGGTCTAGGTTTTGCTGAAGTGTATGTAACACTTGGTTGGAAGGTCCACGCAACAACAAGAACTATTAACAATCCTGGAAAACTTGGAATAATAGCTGGTGATATCTCATTACATGAACTAGATGTAATAAATGCGGATCATATTAATAATCTTGCTAGCAAATTTGAAAAGCAAAGTATTGACCTACTTATACATAATGCTGGAGTTTATGGCACTAATATGAATTCTGAAGCAGTTATTAATATCAATGTTGAAGCCCCATTTAATGTAATTAATAAATTAATACGATCCGTTGAAGTAAGTGATCAAAAAAAAGTTGCTATATTAACAAGTAAAATGGGCTCCAGAAATGGTGGACCTACTCCATCAGGTCTTTATGGTTCTTCTAAGGCTTTCTTAAATGATCGATACAGAGAAACTCACCCAAAATGGCTAGAAAAAGGAATAAAATCAGTAATATTTCATCCTGGGTGGGTTAATACAGATATGGGCGGTGCATCAGCACCAATCAAAGTCAAAGATAGTGTGAATGGAATGAATAAGGTTATTTCAAACTTACAGCTAAGTAATAGTGGTAAGTTTATGGACTGGACAGGTAACGAAGTACCCTGGTGAATTAATATTTAAAAGTTAATAGTCTATAATATAAAAACGGAGTGTTATCTTATTAAAAGGAGTAGAAAATTTGTTAAATGAAGAACAAATTGCTATCCGGGATATGGCCCATGATTTCTCTTGTAAAGAGCTTGCTCCAAATGCATCAACTTGGGACGAAGATCAGAACATTCCAGATAAAGTAATTGAAAATATAGGTGAGCTTGGTTTTTTAGGTGTTCAAATACCTGAAATATGGGGAGGTTCAGGATTAGGAAATATTGATTTATCATTAATTATTGAAGAAATAGCAGCAGGAGAAGGAGGAATTTCTACTCTAGTAGCAGTACAGAACTCAGTAGTTTGTATGCCTATATATAATTATGGTTCAGATTCACAAAAACAAAAATATTTAAAAAAATTAGCAACAGGTAAGTTAATAGGAGCTTTTATGTTAACTGAGTCGCATACGGGCTCAGATGCTAGCGCTATCAAGACTCAAGCAAAAAAAGTTGGTAATAAATACGTATTGAACGGCTCTAAGTCTTTCGTTAGTAATGGAAATAAAGCGGATATAGCAATCACATTCGCAGTAACTGACGCTGAAGCTGGTTCAAAAGGCATAAGCGCATTTATTGTGCCAACAAATTCTCCAGGTTTTAATGTAGATAGAATTGAAAAGAAATTGGGACAACGCTCCTCTGATACATGTTCAATAAGCTTATCAAATGTTGAGATAACACCCGATTTATTATTGGGTGAGGAAGGTGAAGGTTACAAAATAGCCCTTTCAAATCTTGAGGGCGGCCGTATAGGCATAGCTGCGCAAGCCGTTGGGATGGCACGATCAGCTTATGAACATGCATTATCATATGCACAACAACGAGAAACTTTTAATAAAAAACTAGTTGATCACCAGGCAATACAATTCAAATTAGCTGATATGAAAACACAAATATCTGTAGCAAGACAAATGTATCTTCATGCTGCTGATTTACGTGATAAAAGAAAAAAATGTATTGAGGAGGCATCTATGGCAAAACTTTTTGCATCAGAAATGGCAGAAAAAGTTTGCTCTGATTCAATTCAGATACATGGGGGATATGGCTATCTACAAGACTACCCTGTAGAAAGAATTTATCGTGATGTTAGAGCTACTCAGATATATGAAGGAGCTTCAGAAATACAAAAAATAGTGATATCTCGGGAAATACTAGCCGGTAATTAATTTTTAAATTATAGGAAATTTTATGAGCAACGAACCAATAGAGTTTTACTTTGACTTTAATAGCCCCTACGGATGGGTTGGAGCTAATATGATTGATAATATCGCCGAGCGTTATGATCGCACAACAGATTGGTTTCCAATTCTTTTAAGTGAAGCATTTAAAATATCAGGTGCTAAACCCATGACTGACACCCCCCTAAAAGGCGAATATATGGCTAATGATGCACCAAGAGTTTGTCGCTATTACGGTGTTAAATATGTAGAACCAGATATTCACCCATTTTCACCAACAGCCGCATCCAGAGCATTTTACTGGGTTAAAGATCAAGATCCAGGCCAAGCAAAAGGACTTGCCATGGCCCTATATACTGCAGCTCTAGTTAACAACGAAGATATATCTGCACCTACTTCAGTCGCTAAAATAGCTGCAGGAGTTGGCATTGACCAAAAAGAAATGATTGACGCTTTAGCTGACCCTAGCGTCAAACAAAGGTTGGTTGATGAAACGAATTTAGCGATAAAAAAAGGAGTGTTCGGATCACCTTATGTAATTGCTGATGGCGAATCTTTCTGGGGAGTAGACCGTTTTGAGATTCTTGATGAATGGTTAGTAACTGGCGGCTTTTAATTAACAATTATTTTTCAGAACATCACTATAAAGTTTTAAATCTAAATTACTACCGGTCAGAACTACCGCAACATTTTTATTCTGATACTTGTTTCGTTCTTTTATCAGTGCTGCTAAGGGAGCTGCTCCTGCTCCTTCGGCGATATTATGTGTATCAGTAAAATAATACCCCATAGCGGCCTTTATTTCATTCTCATTAACTTTAACGATTTTATCGACGTGTTTGTTAATTATGGCTACCGCATCACTATCCGGAACCCTACAAGCCAAACCATCTGCAATTGTATTAGCACTATTTGTTGACATAGGCCTTTTTTGATCAAATGATAACGCATAGCAGGCAGCATTCTCAGCAACGACACCAATAATCTTAGTCTTAACTCCAAGAGCTTCCCGGGCAGCAATACATCCACAGATTCCGGAACCAAGACCTATTGGAACATAAAGCGCGTCAAGATCCGGTTGCGCATTAAATATTTCCAGACCATAAGTTGAAACACCACTTATTAAATATTCTGAAAATGAAGGTACAATATTTAAATTACGTTCTTCGGCAGTATTTAAAGCATATTCATAAGCAGCTTGAAAATCATGTCCATAAGTAATTAGTTCTGCTCCAAATGATATCATAGATTTATTTTTAATATTTGAATTATTTTCTGGGACAATTATTACAGAAGATAAATTATTTATAGTTGCAGCTAAAGCTACTGATTGACCATGATTTCCTGTAGTAGCTGCAATTACACCCTTCGACATAGGGTATCTGGAGCGTAGCCAGGTCATATAGGTTAAGCCACCCCGGATTTTAAAAGCACCAGTAGGAGTATGGTTTTCATGTTTTACAAATACATTTAAGCCGCATCGCTTTTGAAGTAACGGCCATTTATATAAAGGTGTAGATGACATGTATTGATAAACCGTAGAAGCAGCAATCTCAATATCGGACTTATTTGGCAACTTCATTAAAACAATATAAACAGACAGGTATTCATATCAATGTTTATCCTTTTTCTCTTAATAAACGAGACCTTTGTCTATCCCAGTCTCGTTTTTTCTCAGTCTGGCGCTTGTCATATTTTCGTTTGCCACGAGCTATTCCTAGGTCAACCTTAGCAATTCCTCTATTATTAAAGTAAATTGACAAGGGTACCAGCGTAACACCTTCTCTTTTAATAGAAGCTAATAATCTGTTCATTTCACGTTTATGCAATAATATTTTACGTGGTCTGCGTGAAATATAATTTGGTTCATGTGCCGATTCATACTGAGGTATATATGCACTGTACATCCATAACTCATTATCTTTTTCACCTGCCCAGGCATCAACTAAACTACCTTGTCCTGATCTTAATGATTTAACTTCAGATCCTTGTAGTACTAGCCCAGCCTCAATATTTTCATCTATGAAATAATCATGCCTAGCTTTACGGTTTTGTGCTGCTATTTGACGATCTGGCGATTTATTTTTAGCCATAGCATCTTACAATCAATTTGTATTAGTTAAGCAAACCAGCAGAAACCATAGCAGCATCCACTAGCTTTTGCGTATTACTATTAGCAGATGTTAAAGGCAGCCTTACATCAGAAGTAGCCTTCTCTAATTTTTCGAGTGCATATTTAGAAGGCACCGGATTAGGCTCAACAAACAAGGCATCATGCAAAGGAAACAAACGATCATTTATACTCATAGCTCTTTTATAATCACCTGCTTGCCAAGCGTCATGCATCTCTGCACAAGCTCTTGGAGCGACATTAGCAGTAACTGAGATACAACCATCACCTCCATTAACTAAAAATGATAGGACAGTTGCATCCTCACCAGAGAGAAGACAAAAATCTTCTCCGACAGACGCTCTAGTAGCTAGAGGCCTAACAAGATCTTGTGTCGCATCTTTAACGCCAACAATATTATGGCAATCTTCTGCCAGTCTCGTCATGGTTTCAACTGACATATCTACAACTGAACGGGGAGGAATGTTATATATAATAATTGGAATATCTACAGAATCAGCAATAGTTTTAAAATGAGAATATAGTCCATCCTGAGAAGGCTTATTATAGTACGGAGTTACTATCAAAGCTCCATCTGCACCAGCTTTTTTTGCATATCTAGTGAGTTCAACTGCTTCTTCAGTAGAATTAGAACCGGCACCAGCAATAACCGGAACCCGCCCAGCAGAGGCCTCGATGCATAAATCCACCACCCTCTCATGTTCTTTATGACTGAGCGTAGGAGATTCTCCTGTTGTACCAACAGGAACCAATCCATCGGTACCCTCTGATATTTGCCATTCTATAATAGATTGATAAGATTTATCATCTACTTCACCATCTCGGAATGGAGTAACTAAAGCTACAATAGATCCTTTAAACATGTGTTTTCTCCCCAGGCAGAACTATCGACATATTTGAATTATATATAAACATATATTTAACCTTAACACGTATATTTAATTTTGCGCATATAATACATAAAAAATGATAGACAGCTTATCATGTTACCAGGAGATCTAAATTCATGAATAGAGGTAAGTCTAATAATTTTTTGAGAATCAAAGCCTGTATATTTGATGCCTACGGAACACTTTTTGATTTTAACTCAGCTGTCGATTTATGCAGTAAAGATATTGGAGACAAATCAGAAGAACTATCTAATATATGGCGTCAAAAACAAATACAATATACTTGGTTAAGAAGTATGATGAATAAGTATGCAGACTTTTGGCAAGTCACAGGGGACGCATTAGATTATGCTATGTCTGCTGTATCTATAAAAAACGAACCACTACAAAAAAAACTGATGCAGTTATATAAAGAATTAGAGATATTTCCAGAAGTTAACGAGGTACTAAATAACATTAAAAATGAAAATTTAAAAATAGCCATACTATCAAACGGTACCCAGGAAATGTTATTTAATGCAATCAACCATTCAAACCTTAACCGTCTAATAGATATGGTAATATCTGTTGACGAAATCGGTGTTTATAAGCCAAGTCCCAAAGTTTACCAATTAGCTATTAATAAATTAAAACTTAATCCAGAAGAAATATGTTTTATATCAAGTAACGCGTGGGATGCACATGGAGCGTCATCATTTGGTTTCAAAGTTATTTGGATCAATCGTTATCAGTTACCCCATGAAAAAATTCCAACTGAACCTGATAAAATAATTAGTTCATTACTACCAATCACAAATATACTCGGTCTTGAAACACATGTCTGAGAATTCTAGAGATTTTATTGAACCCACATACTTAGATATTATTGAGGCAAACACTCGAATATCACAGGCATCAACTTTCACGCCACTACTCGAAAACCATGTTTTAAATGAAATAACTGGTGGTAGGATACTTTTAAAAGCAGAAAACCTTCAACGAACTGGTTCTTTCAAATTTAGAGGAGCATATAATTTTCTCTCTCAACTTAATGCAGAAGAACGTACAAAAGGTGTAGTAGCATATTCATCAGGGAATCATGCCCAGGGGGTAGCAGCTGCGGCTAATTTATTATCAATAAAATCAACTATAGTAATGCCTTCAGATTCACCAAAAATAAAATTAAATAATACGAGAATGCTTGGAGCGAATATAATTACTTATAATCGTTACACGGAAGACCGAGAAGAGATAGCAAATCAACATGTAATAAGTACCGGAGCAGTATTAGTTCCACCTTATGACCACCCTTGGACAATAGCCGGACAAGGCACTGTAGGACTAGAAATAGCATCACAAACAGAAAATATGGGCATAATCCCAGACGCTATATTAGTTTGTTGCGGAGGCGGAGGACTGACGGCTGGTATTTCTACTGTATTTGCGAAAGTTTCCCCATCAACTGCAATTTATATAGTTGAACCTGATGGTTATAATGATACAGGTTTATCCATCCAATCAGGAGAACGTGTTAGCAATTCAACAGATAAAAAATCAATTTGTGATTCCTTATTAATACCTACACCTGGTCGTTTAACATTTAAGATTAATAAAAAATTTATAAAAAAAGGTTTATCGGTATCTGACTTAGAAGTTCGTAAAGCAATATTTTATGCATGGCATCATTTAAAAGTTGTTTTAGAACCAGGCGGTGCTGTGGCGCTCGCTGCCATTTTAAATAAGAAAATAAAATGTGATGGGTTAAATATAGTTGTATTGCTATCCGGAGGAAATATAGATCTTGAGCTGTTCACAGAAATATTAAAGAACAATAATCTAACAAAAGCTGACTAAATAAGTAATCCAGCTTTATATGAATCTATAGGTGTAGTAGCATCATAAATGAATTGAATAGACTAACTAGGTATATCCGATACCCCGATCATGCTATCTCTAGAAACTAATTCAGCTAGTTCCTCTTCGTTTAAGTTTTCAGTTCCAGCCGGTCTTTGAGGAAGGACTAAATACCTAAGATCAGCATTGCTATCATGAACTCTCACTTGCTTGTGCTCTGGTATTACTGTTCCAAATTCTGATAAAATTGATCGAGGCTCCCTAACGGCACGAGCACGATAATCTCTTCGTTTATACCAAGCTGGAGGTATACCAAGTATTGCTCTCGGATAGCATGAACACAAAGTACAAACCACCATATTATGCACTTCATCAGTATTTTCAACCACACAAAGTTCTGTCGGCCGCATATCAATACCGAAATCTAATACAGCAGAATCTCCATCAGTAAGTAATCTAGTCTTAAATTCCTCATCAACCCATGCCCTAGCAACGATTTTAGCTCCTAACTCAGGTCCTTTACCGTCCTTCATTTCTATTTCACGGTGAATCTCCTCGGCGGATATGACACCTTTATCAATTAACAACTCTCTAACGGCCGTTTCTAACGTTTCGGCCTCAATCGGCGGTCGATCATCATTCTGAATAGGCTTGCCATCATGAGTATGTGTTGCATGTGTATGATCGTGTGTATTTTCGTTCATTTTTTTCTCATAGGTATGCGATTATAAATATAATAATAATATTATATCAGTTTGCCTCTAACCAGTGTTCATAAATTTCAATTTCAAGACTATCATCGGGTTTACCTTCATAATCATCCCAAAGTTCTTTTTGCATAAAATTTACTCTGTATAAAATTTTATACGGCAAACCCGATTGTCCATACGCAAGAGTTTCAGGATTAGGAAATGATCATACAACACGTTCAATTACTCCTGCTTTTCCCCTTACATACATAGGAGTTCGAACATGACCCGGTTGGCTTCGTTGAATTACTCTGACCTTGTCTCCAGGTTTAAATCTACGATCCACTGCGCTCTTCCTCTATTCTCTTCCTTACTTCTTTCTTCTTTTCATCAAGTTCAGTTTGAGTATAGACACCCTTTTCAAGCATTAACCAAGATATAGCCAGTAACCATCTCTCATAGTATGGGTATTTATGGTAATCTTCACCCAATGCCTCTTGCATCCGACGAGATTCATCAACCCTAGCCAAACGCCTTTTAGGATCAAACAATAACGTCATCATTGCATCAATTCGTTTTTCCCAATGCGTAGGAATATGTTCATGCAATTCAGGATCCACTAAACCAGCCGGTAATCCTCCTAAATCTTGTGGTCCCCGCATTTTAGTTTCTCCTGCATATTACTCTTAGAAAATCTCATTATATAAAAAACTTTATCAAAATGAATAAAATTTATAATTAAAATAATAAACTATTTTAACTAATAAAATGAATACTTTTATTCAACAACTCTTTCAAAACAATACATGCCTATTAAATGATTTAAATTATATTTATCTACAGAACTCAATATTACATATATAAATCAAAATATGAATATTAAAATTACCAATACTGCATAAAGATAACTTAACTTCTTCATTAGGACTAATCAGGTCGCATCATAGTAAAGCTTTTGTCAATTACAGCGTAATCCATATACCCCAAACGCGCCACAGGCCTAAGCAAACCTATATCAATTATACCATCTACAATAACACTATCATCAATATGTATTCCTATCACCTCCCCTAAAACTACATGGCTTTCACGACCTGTACTACCAATAGGCAAATCGACAGTCTTAATATATCGACATTCAAATGATGCTGGTGCAGCAGCGACCCGCGGTGGATTAATAAATTTACAAGCGGCTGCTTCAAGTCCAACAGCTTTCATTTCATCAATATTACTCGGCATATGTTCAGCCGTTAAATTCATTTTCTCACGTAAATCCCAGTTGCAAAGGTTAAAAACAAATTCGCCGGTATCTTGGACATTTTTTAAACTATCTTTTGGTCCTCCATCACGATGACTGCCATTAGGACAATACATAATACAAGGAGGATCATCCGTTACCCCATTAAAGAAACTAAATGGAGCTAAGTTAATGACACCATCACTACTTATTGTCGTTATCCAACCTATAGGTCTGGGAACTACCAGAGCTTTAAAGGGCGAGTATAGAATAGGATCAGGTTTCATATTAACGGAGGGATCAATAAACATTATGGCCTCATAGAATTTAATTAAATAGTAATTAGTTATAAACCTGCAGATAAGATAGCCAAGCGGAGTTCTGCCCGACGCATCCTTTTATCAGGATCTTTAGGCGTGTCGCCAGTAATATGCTCACCAATATCATAATAATACCAGATTCTAGATCTCATTTCAGCTTCTTCATTATTCAACCCTGCCAATAAGAATAGATCACACACAAACTCCAGCCGCCGTTTATCAATAGTGGCAACAGCTTTAGCTACATTAGAATCAAAATATGCCCATGCTCTCATGGCGTTGTCATAACGATCAGGATCTTCCCGTGCCAAGTACTCGAGAGTAGCTTTCATTTTAGATTTGGCATTACCTGGTTGTGACTTCACATAAGTCATTACAGTAGTAGTTTGTTTTTCTGCCCAATAAGAAGGCAAAAGACTTAAAAAGTCTTCTTTGTTTTTAAAATGCCAATAAAAACTTCCTTTAGTTACCCCTAATCTTTTTGCTAAGGGTTCTATACTCACTTTATCTATTCCATGCTCATATAAAACCTCTAAGGCCTCGCTTAACCAAGCTTCTTTATTTAGGCGTGTGCTTTTATATTTCATAATAACCATACGGTAGCGTATTGACTGTATAATTAACAGGTATTAAATAAATATATTTTTATTTATAAATTTAGTTTATCAATCAATATAGAAATTATTATTGCACTAAAGGTACATAACTAAGAAATAACTAATGGAGCTGGAAATGACTGAGCCGATCATAAAGGTAACTGATATAGCATGGGGCCGAATTAGATCTCCCGATTTAGACGTTCAGGAGGAGTTTCTAACAAGCTTCGGCTTAGTGAGAGCCGAACGAACCAATAACGCTCTTTTCATGCGTGGCACTGATCCAGATCACCATATACATGTTACAGAGAAAGGAGACCCTGGTTTTATAAGTTTAGCATTTAATGCAGCTAGCGAAGAAGACCTACACAAATTAGCTAAAGAAGCTGAAAGTGCAACAGAAGTTCAAGACATAGATGAGCCGGGAGGCGGCAAAAAAGTAACTATTACTGAACCTAATGGATACGGAATAGAAGTTGTCTGGGGAATTGAAGAACATGCGGTCTTAGAAGTTGATAGACATCCTTATAACCTAAGCAATATAGATAAGTATGCTAGGACAGATAATTGGCGAAAACCAAAGGGACCTTCCCATCCTAAACGCATAGGACATGGGGTCATTGGAACACCAAAACTACGTGAATCAATTAAATGGATGCGTCATCACATCGGTATTATTGGAACGGATGAAGTGTATGTCGAAAATGATGAAGAAAAAGTAGTAGCCAGCTTTAATCGTATAGACGCCGGAAAAGAATATGTTGATCATCATGTTTTTCTATTCGTTCACAATGAAAATGCTGGACTTAATCATATCTCCTACGAAGTGCCAGATTTTGATGATGTAGTAATGGGACACGAACACCTCAAAGAAAAAGGCTATAATCATATTTGGGGCTTTGGAAGACATTATCTTGGTAGTCAAATATTCGATTATTGGAAAGATCCGTGGGATCGAGTTCATGAGCACTGGTGTGACTCAGATGTACTTAACATTGATTATGGTACAAAAGTAATTTCAGCTGAGATAGGATTTGGATCACAGTGGGGTGAACCAGCACCTATGGAATTCATCGGCCACGTTAGCCCATAGAATATTAAATCTATCAAAAGGCCCGGCTAAATTTACCGGGCCTTTTTTAATACCCGCATTGATTGAGATATCTTGGCTAAAGCAAGTTTATCTGTAAGATATAGTCAACAACTAAAACTTAGATGCTAAACCATGAATGAAAACACTAAAAAACACTTACGGGATTTTATTCGTGATAAAATAAGTACCGATCTAACAGAAGGTATAAATGATTTTATAGTCACAAGATTTCCTCCAGAACCAAATGGCTATCTGCATATTGGACATGCAAAGTCTATCTGCTTAAATTTTGGTGTGGCAGAGGAATTCGGAGGACGTTGTAATCTAAGGTTTGATGATACGAACCCGACTAAAGAAGAACAAATATACATTGACTCTATAATTAAAGACGTAAATTGGCTTGGATATGATTCAGAATCAAATATTCATTACACCTCTGATTACTTTGAACAACTCTATGAATGGGCTACTTTTCTTGTTAACAAAAAATTAGCTTATGTGGATGACTTAACTCCTGAGGAAATAAGAAATTACAGAGGAACTCTAACAAAACCAGGTACCGAGAGTCCTTTTCGTAACCGCAGTGCAGAAGAAAATGCGGATCTTCTAGAAAGAATGCGTGCTGGTGAATTTAAAGATGGCGAGAAATCCCTTCGAGCTAAAATAGACATGGCTTCTCCCAATATTAATCTACGTGACCCCGTATTATATAGAATATTAAGTAAAGCCCATCCACGAACGGGTGATACTTGGAAAATTTATCCCATGTACGACTTTGCACATGGTCAGTCTGATGCCATTGAAGACGTAACACATTCACTTTGCACCCTAGAATTTGAAGATCACAGGCCGTTATACGAATGGTTTTTAGAAAACCTTCCTGTATTATCTAAACCGAGGCAGTATGAATTTTCAAGGTTAAACCTTAGTCATACTGTACTATCCAAAAGGAAGTTAATTAAACTAGTAGAAGATAATTTTGTTTTAGGTTGGGATGATCCTAGAATGCCTACTATAGCTGGAATGCGCAGAAGAGGAGTACCACCAACAGCAATAAAAGATTTTATAGAAAGAATTGGAGTTACTAAATCAGACGGCATAGTTGAAATGTCTTATCTAGATAATACAATTCGTGAACATTTAAATCAGACATCACTTCGTCGGATGGCTGTGCTAGATCCATTAAAAGTAATAATAGATAATTTTCCAGAAGATTTAGAAGATAAATTGGAAGCAATAAATAATCCAAATGATGAATCTGCTGGTACCCGCGAAATTTCATTCTCACGTGAAATATATATAGAACGGTCCGATTTTCTAGAAGACCCACCAAATAAATATTTTAGGCTAGCTCCCGGCAAAGAAGTAAGACTGCGTTATGCTTATTTAGTAACATGTACGAAAGTAATAAAAGACAGTAACGGAAAAATATTAGAAGTTCATTGTTTATATGACCCAGAAAGCAGAGGTGGAAACGCCCCTGATGGACGAAAAGTTAAAGGAACGATTCACTGGGTCTCCGCCCAATATTCAAACAAGGCAAATGTAAATCTTTATAAAAATCTATTTAATAGTGAAATGCCAGATACTGGTGAAGACTGGTTAGATAATATTAACCAAGATTCTCTTGAGGTTCGTGAAAATTGTTATATAGAAAAATGTCTCACCAACTCTACCGCCGGCGAGACAGTTCAATTTGAACGATTAGGATACTTTTGTTTAGATTCTTCTTCAGAAATAAACAATATAGTGTTTAATCGAACTGTCTCCCTACGTGATACTTGGACAAAAAAAACATCTAAAGTTAACTAAGAACACTTAATCAATTTCAGTATAATTTTTATTACGTTATGGCTAGTGGCGCCAGAGCGTCTATATCAGTCACAATATCAATTATGACCGGTCTGTTAGCTTCAAACGCCTTTTGCAAAGCACCAGGTAAATCCGACGGCTTTTCTACACGAATACCCACAGCTCCCATATTTTCAGCTATATCTGCAAAATTGACTTCAGTAAAATGCCATAGCCGCAATGCTTCTTCTGTCTGTTCTCCTCCATAGACACGGTCGAAACCTCTTTTAGATTGATTACCAGAACTATTATTATTAACCAAAGTCACGGTATTAATACCCCAACGTGCAGCAGTTTCAATTTCACCTATGTGATACCAGAAACCAGCATCACCAGTAAAACTAAAAACAGGTCTATCTGGAGCTCCACATTTTGCTCCTAAGGCAGCAGGAAAAGCCCAACCCAAATGACCCGCACTTCGCATGTAACTTTGGTTTGGGGTTCGTATATCGTACATCCCTCCCATCCACATGCCTCCATGACCCGTATCTGCAACCACAATAGCATCATCAGGGAGATGATCAGTTAATTCCTTACATATACGTTCAGGACGGGCTGGTAATGACTCAGACTCAAGTAAAGAACTATACTTATTACGCCATTCACCTACTACAGTTTTAACGTTCTCTACCCAACCAGAGCGACGAGATGCTGATTCAGCATTAGTTAAAGAAAGCATTTGTTCCAGTGTAACCTTAGCATCACCTTGAACAGCTGCTTTCAGAGGATAATTTCTACCAATAATTTCTGGTTGTAAATCAATTTGAATTGCATTGACCCCAATGGGAGGCACCTGCCAGAAATGAGTTGTCATACCACCAGCTGTTGTTCCTATAAAACAAACTAAATCAGCTTCATTAACAATTTGATTTGCACTTTCACGCGAGTAAGTACCGACTACCCCCGCAGACAAGGGGTGAAAACCAGAAATTACATCTTTTCCATTAAGAGAAGTGGCAATTGGTATATTTAGACGTTCAGCTAAAGTTACAAGTTCCTTTGCTGCCCCTGAAGCTCGAACTCCACCTCCTGCAACAATCACTGGACGATCAGCA
>CEQM01257720.1_pt1 | contig 14846 bp, 13 predicted proteins | sample 531111 | NCBI WGS metagenome assembly CEQM01 (sample SAMEA2621278, study PRJEB7988) | marine metagenome | biome: marine biome (ENVO:00000447); feature: deep chlorophyll maximum layer (ENVO:xxxxxxxx); material: "saline water (ENVO:00002010), including plankton (ENVO:xxxxxxxx)" | depth 120 m
AGTGTCTTCTGAAATATCTTCATTGCTAAAATCTATTTTTTCATCTTTTAAATTTAAATTATTTAATACAAGATTGTCTGAAATACTAAGATCTACTGATGTTTCTTCTAAATCTAAATGGTCTAATGAATTACCATCTGGTGCTATAGAATCATTAGTTTGATTTTCTGATTCAGCTTTTTCTAAATCTGAAAAAAGATCACCTGATAAATTTGTAAAATCTTGTTTATTATCTTTCATATTATATAGTTATTTTTCATTTAATAAATACTGAAGAAATTTTTTGGACCAATTTTCAAAAAATGTTGATTCATATACAATTTCTTCGTCGCTAATATCCTTTACATCTTGTAAATTATTTCCTTTCAAGCCACGTAAAACTAATCCAACTGAAGTTGCATAAGATGGATTAGAAATATCCTCTTCTAAGGTAGCCTGTGATAGATGTTCATTTGAATACCCAATTCTTGTAGACATTCCAGTTATATATTCAGTTAATTGCTTAATATGTTTTAACTGAGACCCCCCACCTGTCAATACAATTCCTCCAATTAACTTATTTTTACCTTCTTGAAATCCATATGCAGTAATTTGCCTGTAGACCTGATCCATAATTTCTTCAACTCTTGCTTTTATAATTTTTGATAAATTTTTTAAAGAAATTTCTTTTGGCTCACGACCTCTAAGACCAGGAATAGAAACAATTTCAGTTTCTTTATTTTCACTTGGTAATGCTGAACCAAATCGAATTTTTAAAAGTTCTGCATCTTTGTGTAAAATTGAACATCCTTCTTTTATATCATCTGTTATAACATTACCACCAAAAGGTATCACCGCGGTATGTTTAATAATCCCGTCCTTAAAGATTGCTAAATCAGTAGTACCCCCACCAATATCAACTAAAACTACCCCTGCCTCTTTTTCTTCTGAACTAAGTACCGCATCTGCTGAGGCAAGTGGCTCTAAGTTCAAAGTAGTAACTTTTAAATTTGCTTCAACAACACACTTTGTAATATTTTTTATTGCAGCAGTTTGGCCTGCGACAATATGAAAAACCGCCTCCAATCGCCTACCGTGCATACCCTCTGGCTGGCTTATTTCTGTTTGTCCATCTATTTTATATTCCTGAGCTAGTACATGTATAATTTCTTCCCCTGGTAATAATATTAATTGCTTTACTTGTTGATGCAATTTTTCAATATCTATTTTATCAATATATTTCTGAGGATTACTTCTTGTAATGTAATCTGAATGCTGTACACTACGAATATGCTGCCCAGCTATCCCAGTTGAAACAGAATCTACTTTTAATCCAAATTTATTTTCAAGCATAGTCACTGCAAAATTGATTGACTCTACCGTCTGCATTATATTATTCACTATACCTCTTCTTACACCTAAAGATTTAGATTTACCAAAACCTAGCACTTCAAGCTTACCATGCTCATTTAACTTACCAGCTAAACAAACAATTTTAGTAGTTCCTATATCTAAACCAAATACAATTTTTTCTTTTTTCATACTTTTCTATTTAATACAGATTATTTGATTATCGTATTGAATATTGATTTCCTTACAAGACAAACAATCCAACTCATTTATGAAAAATCTATAAAATTTTTTTATCATATTAATTTTATCAAAATCTAAGTTAGATTCTTTTCCAACTTGTATACCCAAATCACATAATTTAGTTGATAAAATATACCCTGTTTCTTTTTCATAGTGAATACCTCCAATAAGATTATTTAAAAATTTATCACTATATATTTTATCAATTAAATTATTTACATTTTTTTTATTTAAATCTCCACTTAACACTAATAAATTTCTTTCCACACTTGAATTTATTGGTAATATAACCCAGTCTGAATCAATGTAATAAATATTATTCCTTCTTAATAATCTCACATATGGTTCGCTTAAAAAAATATGAATATTTACCACTCCCTCTAAATCTAAATATACTTCAGCTTTTTTTATATATTTATCTTCCAATATTAAATCTTCTAACAGTTGAGTGTTTATATCTTGATCTGAAGATTCTATGTTAATTAAATACTGATTTATCTTATCTGATATTTCATTTGTAGTAACTTTTGAATAATTATTTTCTCCAATATATTTAATAATAACACCATTTTCTGCATTATATTTATAATCCACCATATTCAATAAATACACAAGTATCAGCGATAATAAAAACAATAAAGAAAAATTAAATACCGTATTACTTTTCATTTGAGAATTTTTTTAATCCTAGGTAATAAATTATAAATATCACCTGCTCCTGCCGTAACAATTAAATCAGTTAATTCTTTCTTTAATATACCATCTATATTATCATCATTTATATACCATTTATTTTTTAACTTAATATTTTTAAGTAATTTTTTTGAACTCACCCCTTCTATTGGTTTTTCTCTAGCTGGATAAATATCCAATATGCCTATTTTATCTGCTAATTCTAAAACATCACAAAACTCCTTAGCTAAATCCTTTGTTCTAGAAAATAAATGGGGTTGAAAAATTAAAAACAATTTTCTTTTAGGGTAGAGTGCTCTAAGACTTTTGATAAGAGATTCTAACTCCTTCGGATGATGTGCATAATCATCAATTAAAATACATTTATTTGTATTAAGATGATATTCGAAACGTCTCTTAATACCTAAATATTTTTGAAAAGCATTTGATATCTGTAACTGAGATAAACCTATTGAATTTGCAATTTCAGATGCTATAATTGCATTTTTAATATTATGGTCGCACATTTTATTTAAAATGAATTTTTTTCTTGCCTCATTAATTGAATCAACATCTGTTTTAATTTGATGAACAGATTGATCTAAAGAGAGATTAGGCCCATAACCTAATTTATTTCTTGATTGAACATGAGTTTTAAATAATATAAATGCATTTGAATCGATAAAGAAATATTTATCCAGATTTTCACTTGATTTTTTTGTATTAAGATAAAATTCACAAAAAGCTTCTAACATATCATTATGAGTGTTATATGTGTCTAAATGGTCTTTATCTAAAGAAGTGACAACTGATTTTATAGGATTTAAATTTAAAAACGACTTGTCATATTCATCGGCCTCAATAATCATATATTTACTATTGCCTATTAAAAAGTTATTATTATAATTTTTAGAAATTCCACCAAAAAAAGCACTTGGACTATATCCTGCACAAACAAGTATATGTGATAACATCACACTAATTGTAGTCTTACCATGTGTGCCAGAAATTGCTATTACATTATAATCTTTAGCTATATAACTCAACAATTCTGATCTTTTAATAATTTTAAAATTCTTCTTTTTAAAGAAACTTAAAAATTTATGATCTTTCTTAATTGCTGGTGTGTAAATCACCAATGTGGTGCTATTATTTAAAAAAATTTTCGGAATTTGATCAATTAATAATTGATTAATTATATCTACACCTTTTTTCTTTAATTTTAATGTATAGTAATTACTTGACCTATCATAACCACCAACATTATATTTTTTTTGATGAAGCCAGCCTGCCAAGCCACTCATTCCAACTCCTCCAATGCCTAAAAAATAAATATTTTTATAATTTCTATACATTATTTATTTTCTATATCACTATAAATTTCATTAACAATTTCTTTTGATGCATTATATTTAAATAATTTATTTGCTTTTTGACCAATTTTATCTCTTTTACTCTTATCTGTCTTTAAATCTATAACAGCAGAACAAAAAGATTTCCTATCAATACCTTTAAAATTTGGATTTGATCTCTCTAAAATTTTAATACATGCTTTTTGACTCTCTAAATATTGTGCATTTATCTCTTGATGATTATCAGCAACATAAGGAGATGGAATCAAAATACTAGGTTTAGCTAAATACGATATTTCACATATTGCAATAGCACCCGAACGAGAAACTACAACATCAGATGCATGATAAGCTAAATCCATACGGTTAATAAATTTATGAACGGATAAATTAGTTGAATTTATATTTGATTTATTTAATTGAAACTGATATTTGTCAAAATCTAATTCACCTGTTTGCCAAATCCATTGACAATCATTCAAATCTAATTCACAATTCAAATCAACTCTATTAATTATATCAAAAATCAAAGAATTAATCGATGTTGAACCTAAACTTCCACCAACAACTAATATTGTAAACATATTTTCTTTTAATCCAAAAAATTCTCTACTTTCTTTATGAGATACTGAATTAGTTTTTAAAAACTTCCGAACTGGATTACCAAAATTTAAAATTTTATGTTCTGGGAAGAATTTTTCCATTTGATTATATGCAACAAAGATTTTACTTACATATTTAGCTAAAATCTTATTAGTTAAACCAGGTAAACAATTTTGTTCTTGAATATATGTCTTCATTCTTAAGCAAGATGCAATAAATAAAATGGGACCTGATGCAAAACCACCAGTACCTATAACGAGTACTGGTTTCATATATAGTAAAATACATATAGCTTGAATTAAACTAATAATTAATTTGAAAGGGAAAAATATGTTTTTAAGAATGGAATTCCTATGAATGCCTTGAATCCATAAACCAATGATAGAAAACCCCTCATTTGGAATTCTTTTCATTTCCATTTTACCCAATGCACCTATAAATAAAATATTTAAACTAGGATCTTTTTCCAATAAAGATCTAGCAATTTCAGTACCTGGAAAGATGTGACCACCTGTACCTCCGCAACTAATTATAATTGTTTTTTTACTCATAATTTAGTTGTTTTCTTGATTGTTAATTTGATGACTAATATTTAGAATAATACCAAATGCTAAAGAAGTAACCCAAACAGAGGATCCTCCTTTACTAATTAATGGTAGAGTTTGACCAGTAACAGGAATTAAATCTACAGAAACACCCATATGTAATAATGCCTGAAAGACTATAACACTTCCTAAACCTAACAATAACAATCTTGGAAATTCATCTCTAGATTTAATACTTAAAACTAAAATTCTTTGATAGAATAATAAATATAAAAACAATACAACTAAACCTCCTATCAACCCATACTCTTCTAATAAGATTGCATAAATAAAATCTGATTTTGAATCTGGCAACAACCTTTTATAGTAACTTTTTCCAGCTCCTTTACCTATCAATCCACCACTGTTAATTGCACCTAATGCATTGTTAATCTGATAATTATTATTATGATTTTCTTTCGGATTATAATTAGAATCATCAACCCAACTAAATGGAATTTGATTAATTTGCTTTGCACATATTCTATTTTTCCAAGTTGTCAACCTAGGTAGAAGATTATCTACAACAGTGATAGGAGGAAGACATAACATGGTAAAAAATATACTAAATAAAATAAAAGATGGTAGTATTAGATGTTTGAAAAACAAAGAAATAGGATAACCTGAAATAAATACTATAAAAAATAAAATAGAAATTATTAATAAAACTGTTGATAGATTAGATTGCACTATAAGAGCACATATTATAATTACAGGACAAAGAATATAGATAAAAAAAGATTTAAATGAATTTAAAAAATGCTTATATATGTATAAATTTCTACATATAAATAGTATTAAACTATATTTAGCTAACTCCGAAGGCTGAAAAGAAATAAAACCCAATTTAATCCAACGACTTGCTAAAATATCACCTCTATAATATGTTGGATTAACAATTAACCATAATAACATGATGATTGATGCTATTAATAATATTGAAGATAAATTAGTGAAATACTTATAATTAAATCTCGAAAAAATAAAAATAAGACCCAACCCCATTAATAAATGGGTAAAATGTGTAGACAGAGATTGATATCCTCCTGAACTATAAACTAATAAAATAGATATTAAAAAAAGTAAAGTTGATACTGTCCAAATTATTTTATCACCAAAAAAATTTACCATAATAAATTATTTCTAAATAGATAAAACTGAATTTTTAAATGCTCTTCCCCTAGCCTCATAATTTTTAAATAAATCAAAACTTGAGCAGGCTGGTGATAATAAAACAGTATCATCTGCATCAGAAATAGAAAAAGCAGTATTAACAGCCTTTTCCATACTATTTACTTCATAAATAGTATCTACATATTTTTTAAAACTACTATTTATTTTATCAACTTTTTTGCCTAATATAATAATTGCTTTCACCTTAGTTTCCACTAAATGCTTTAAAATAGAGTAATCATTTCCTTTATCAACACCACCACAAATCCATATTACTGGAGATGAAACTGTTTCTAATGCATAATAAACCGAATTACAGTTCGTAGCTTTTGAATCATTAATAAAATTTACACCAGCTACTTTACCAACGAATTCTAAACGATGTTCAATTCCTCTAAAATCGTGTAAAGATTTTTTAATTATTTCATCTTTAATTCCAATTGCACTGGCAGCAATACTTGCAGCCATAGAATTATAAATATTATGTGTTCCCTGTAATGCTAAATTATGTATTGTCATAGTAAAATTATTTTTAATTGTTTTAATGAATATTTTATTATTTGTGACCCAAGCTCCAAGATTTAAGTCATTTTTTTTATTATATCTAAATGGATATTTGATTGCTTTAATCTTATTTAGGTGTTTAGTTATATGTTTATCTTCTAAGAAATATATACATGAATCATCTTCATTTTGATTCATTGTTATTTTCATCTTTGCAGAAATATAATCAGCAAATCTTTTATTATATCTATCTAAATGGTCGTGCTCTATGTTAAGAATTACAGAGATATGCGGTTTAAAATCATAAATATCTTCTAATTGAAAACTACTTAACTCTAGCACATAGTAATCATATGAATCTTGAATAATACTTTCTGAAAAACTATATCCAATATTTCCTGCTAAACCAACATTTAGACCAGCATTTCTTAAAATATACCATAACAGTGTTGATGTTGTAGTTTTTCCATTTGTGCCTGTTATTGCTATAATTTTAGCATTTGTGTTTCTATATGCAAATTCTATTTCTGACAGCACAAGAACACCCTCTTTTGTAGCTTGTTTTAGAAAGGGTATGTCAGACCTAATACCCGGGCTTTTAATAATAAAATTTGCCCAACTTATATTAGATTTAGAGTGTCTGAACTCTTCAAATTCTATACCTAAGTCTGAAAAAGTAGTTTTTTCAAATTCACCAATTTCATATTTAGATGAAACCCGAACATTATAATTTAATTTTTTAGCAAGTTTTGCAGCACCGAGAGCACTTACACCAGAACCTAATATTAATATATTATCCCTTTTCATTTATCTTAATTTTAAAGTGACGAATGCAAGAAGACATAAAAAAACACAGATTATCCAAAATCTAGTTACTATTTTACTTTCGTGAATTCCTTTTTTTTGATAATGATGATGAAGTGGTGACATAAGAAAAATTCTCTGACCCAAACCATATTTTTTTCTTGTATACTTAAAATAAGTGACCTGAATAATAACTGATAGACTCTGAATAAAAAAAATTCCACAAAATATTGGCAACAGTAATTCCTTTCTTACTAAAACAGCAACAATACCAATAATTCCACCTAAAGCTAGGCTACCTGTATCTCCCATAAATACTTGTGCTGGATAAGAATTATACCACAAAAAACCAACACAAGATCCCACAAAAGCTGACATAAAAATGACCAATTCTCCAATATCAGGTATATACATAATATCTAAATAATCAGCAAAAATCATATTTCCTGATACATAACAAAAAACTGCTAAAGTAGCACCTATAATTGCCGAACAGCCTGTTGCTAAACCATCAATTCCGTCTGTTAAATTTGCAGAATTGGAAACACCTGTAATAATAAAGATTACTATAAAACTAAATATTATAAAAATTAAAATAGAATTAGAAAAGTTAGTTCCTAAAATATCAGAATAATCAAGCTGATTATTTTTAAAAAAAGGAATGGTAGTAGTTAACGATTTCTTTTTTGTATGAAAAGATTGTAATTCATTATTTAAATCATAAGATTCCATATTGACTGAAAGAGTAGTATGAGGAATGTCTATATTTTCTTGAACTACAACACCTGGGTGAAAAAACATTACAAAACTTACTATCAAACCAATAAATACTTGACCAATAATTTTAAATTTTCCTGCTAAACCTTTCTTGTCTTTTTTGAAAACTTTAATATAATCATCAATAAAACCAATTAATCCAATCCAAAAAGTAGCAATAATCATAATTATGATGTATATATTATTTAATCGACAGAACATTATTGTAGGAATTAAAATACCTAGTAAAATAATAAGACCACCCATAGTCGGTGTTCCTTGTTTTTGAACTTGACCAGATAATCCTAAATCTCTTATTTGATCTTGAATTGTTTTTTTTCTTAAAAATTTGATTATAATACCACCAAAATATATAGTCACAAATAATGAGATTATAATAGCTAATGCTGACCTAACAGAAATGTAATTAAATAAATTATGTATTGAAGAGTCAATACTATTTACATAAAATAAATCAAAAAGATAATGTAACATAATTTTATTTTTTTAAAAGTTTGTCAAGTGTTAAATAATCGTTAAAGGGTGTTTTTACACCATTTATTTCTTGGAATTTTTCATGCCCTTTACCAGCAACTAGAATAACAGACTTTGCTTTTGCATTGCTGACTGCATATGCAATTGCAGTCTTTCTATTAGGAAGTTTTATTATTTTTTTTCTTAATTCATCCGTTAAATCTGCACACATATCATTAATAATAGATTCAGGATTTTCAGTTCTTGGATTATCGGATGTGAAAATTGTGAGCACACTATTTTCTGCCGCAATTTTACCAATTATAGATCTTTTACCTGTATCTCTATCACCTCCACACCCAATAACTATTATTAGCTTTTGATTAAGAATACAAAAATTAGATATAGATAATATAACTTTATTGAGAGCATCAGGAGTATGAGCATAATCAATAATACCTACAATATTTTTGATTGATTTTATAACATTAAATCTGCCAGATGGAGGAGATAAATTACTTAGCAACTTAAGAACTGAATTACTTGTTTGTCCTAATTCAATTGCAGTAGCATATACTGCAAGTAAATTATATGCATTAAATTCACCCACTAAAAAAGTACTAAATAGTGAATTATTTAATTCCATTGAAAGCCCAGTAAGATTATTTTCAATAATCTTACCAGAATAATGGCCTTGATTTTTTATAGTATAATATATTTTTTTTGATTTTGTATTTAAAACCATTGTCTTACCATATGGGTCATCTATATTTATAATTGATTTCGTGTTTGCTGATAGTGAATCAAAAAAAGATTTTTTGACATGTAAATAATCATTAAACGAACTATGATAATCTAAATGATCTCTAGAAAGATTAGAAAAAATAGCAACACAAAATTGCAAACCTGAAATTCTATTTTGAGAAATACCATGTGAACTTACTTCCATAAAACAAAACTCACATTCTTCTTCAACCATTATTGACAATAACCTATTAAGCTCAATTGGATTAGGTGTGGTATGTGTAGATGGAAAAGATAAAGTATTAACTCTATATTCTATAGTTGATAATAACCCGACTTTTATATTTAATTTTTGAAATAAAGAAAATAGAAAATAAGCAATAGATGTTTTACCATTTGTTCCTGTAATACCAATAAGTTTTAATTTACGAGACGGATTATCGTAGTAATTCGAAGATAATATTCCCATAGCATTGGAACTGTTTTTCACCTTCACGTATGTAATCCCATCTACTTTTTTTTCAGGAATTTGTTCACAAATAATAGCAATTGCACCCAACTTTATTGAGTCTAAAATATAATCATGACCATCTTGACTGACACCTTTAATCGCAATAAATAAACTATTTGTGGAAATTTGAGAAGAATTAAAGTGTATACTTGATATTGAAATATCTGTATTGCCTAATATACTTTCGCAATCTATCCTATATATTAATTCTCGAAGTAATTTCATATTAAATAAATAAAGTAATTGCTAAATCATTACGGACAGGACTTGAAGACTTAGGGTATTGTTTTTTTACTATACCAAAATCTCCCTTTATTATTACATTATAACCGGCATTTTCTAATAATTGTAATGCATCTCTAATATGCATTCCTACTACATTTGGATACTTTTTTTTATTAAAATTTAACTTATTCTCCAATTCATTTTCGATATTCAAAAAACTTAACTTTATAGAATCTCTTTTTACTGAATTAGTGTATAAATCAGTACTCCATTCTAAGCCTTCCTTTACATAAATTTTATGAGCTATTTCCTTAAACACTGGGATTGCAACTACCGAACCATAATAACCTATATTTTTATCAGGATTATCAATTAAAACTATACAACTATATTGAGGTTTTTCTGAAGGGAAAAACCCCACAAATGAAGATTGATATTGCTTATCATTATCATCATTAAGATTTGTATAATTTTTTACAGTAGTTCCTGTTTTTCCAGAAACAGAAAACGGCAAATCAATTAATTGCTTACCTGTGCCTATATGCACCACCTCTTTTAATAGAATTTTAACTTTTTCTATCGTAGATTTTGAACAAATTGTATGGGATATATCATCCCTGTTTATGGTATGTATATCGCTTCCTTCTCTAAAAAAAGATCCGAGATATGGATGTATTAAATTTCCATCATTAGCAACTGCATTATAAAAAGTTAATATATCTAAAGTTGTTAAATTAATTCCATAACCAAATGACATCCAAGGCAAAGAAATTCCTGACCAGTGTTTATCATTGGGTGCAGGTATAATTGGTTCAGGTGCACCGCTTAAATCTATTTTTGATTTTGTTCCTAATCCAAAATTATAAAATCTTTGAATAAATTTTTCCGGTCTATTTTTATAATAATCTTTTATTAATCTACCAATACCTATATTTGATGAATGTGCGAATGCTTCTTTTAAAGTAACTACACCTAATTTCTTACTATCTTTTGTGGGTATGGGGGACCCTCTAAATTGATATTGACCATTTTTACAATCAATCGTATCTTCAATATTTCCATCTGAATCCTCTAAATATGCCATTAGAGATGCTAATTTTATTGTAGAACCTGGCTCTAATTGAAGACTAACACCAAAATTTAATATTTCTGCATATTTATTATTTTGAACTTTTTTTAAATTACTAATTGATTTAATCCTTCCTGTTTTCACCTCCATTAATATCGCAGTACCAAAATCTGCTTTATATATTTCTAATTGTCGCAGTAATGCTTGCTCAACAATATCCTGTAAGTCCAAATCAAGAGTTGTTATCAAATCCTGACCATCCCTTGATTCGATACTATGACCATCTTTTATTTTTATTTTTCCAGCACCAGGCTTTTTAATAAAACTAGATTTTCCATCTTGCCCCATTAATTCTGCATTATAACTATATTCTAAACCATATTTAGGTGTTTTATCTTTATAAAGATCACCTATGGTTCTAGCAGCAGAATTACCATTAGGCTTTTCCCTAGATAAATTTGTTTCAATAATTAAACCGCCTTGCAATGGATTTTTGAAGTACTGAGATTCTTTTAAGCTTTTTAATTTATTAAATGAAACATTTCTTTTAATCAAAGCATATCTATTATTCTTGCTTATGGCTTTTCTTAAAATGAATAAATAATCCTCTGAAGATTTGTCTCTAAAAATTTGAGACAATTGAATAGACAATATTTCTAAATCTGATTTTTTGACAGTTGCTTTAGCATACAGCCCATCAAAATAAAGATCATGAGTGGATGAAGTAACAGCTAATAATTTATTATCATATGAGTATATATTACCTCTATTAGCAGGAACAATCAGTTGAACAATTTCCTGTTGCTCAGCATATTCATTAGTACTTATAACATTAATAATCTTGATAATGATTGACCAAGCAAATAATAATATAAGCACAGTAATTAGAGTCAATCTAAAGGGATTTTTAATACTCATCTTCTAAATAAATTATTTGTAGTGGCTGATTCGACTCAATTAATCCATATACTTCTGCTTGTTCTATTAAATGAGATCTTTTACTTTTCATCATTAAAATTGTTTTAGTAGAAACATATTCTGATTTTAAATTTTGAAGCTCTCTCTTTAAAGATTCTATTGTAGATGTTTTATTATAAACTCTGTTAGCACATGAAATACTAATTATTGAAAAGACAGTAAATAAAATTACAAAAGCACGAACATCAAATAAATCTCTAAATAAATCATTGCTCTTAAATTGTGTATTATTAATTAACTTACTTAATACCATAGAAATTATAGTTTTTCACAAATTCTTAACTTCGCACTTCTAGACTTATTATTTTGATTTATTTCAGTGACAGACGGAACTATAGGTTTTTTAGTAACAAGTCTAAAGGGAGTAGATATATTTCCAAAAAAATCCTTTTTGGGAGTGTTTAAAAAATTGCCATATTTCATAAAGCTTTTTACTATTTTATCCTCTGCAGAATGATAAGAAAGAACAACTAATCTGCCTTTAGGTCTTAATAGTTCTAAAGATTGACTTAATAGCTCCTTTAAAATATTTATTTCATCATTTATTTCTATCCTAATTGCCTGAAAAATTCGAGCAAAAAATTTATTATCCTTCAGCCCAATAGTTTTATTGTTAAATATTTTTTTTAAATCAAAGGTTGTTTGAATTATTTTACTGTTTCTACTAGAAATAATTTCATCAACAATAAAATTTGGATTTTTAAAATCTGCATAATCTTTAAATATTCTTGATAAATTTTCACGATTATACTTATTAATTACATCAAATGCTGTTTTTTCTAAATCTTGATCCATTCTCATATCAAGATTTGCATCGTATTTTAATGAAAATCCCCTTTCGTTATCGGTAAATTGATATGCCGAAACTCCAAGGTCAGCAATTAAACCATCTATAGCAAAGATGTTAATAGAGTTTAACTGTGTTTTTAAATTTTTAAAATTTTTATTAAAAATCATAAAATTTTTTTTATCTATAATTTTATTTTTAATCGCCTCTTTATCTTGGTCAAAAGCTATTAATTTGCCTTCAATTATACTTTTAATAATCTCCCTAGAATGTCCACCACCACCAAATGTGACATCTACATATATTCCATTTGGCTTTATTTTTAAACCTTCAACTGAATCTTTTAATAAAACTGATTTATGAAATTCATTCATTTTCTGTTTCTTGTGAGCCCATTACCTCTTCTGCAAGTTTAGCAAAATCAACAGCATCATTATTTATTACTTTTTCATAAGCATCTTTAGCCCAAATTTCAATCATATTAGCAGAACTCGATAACACTATTTCTTTTTTAATTGATGCATATACTTGTAAATCTTTAGGTATTAATAATCTCCCTGTTAAATCTAAACTGACTACTTTAACTCCTGCGGTAAACATTCTGATAAAATCATTATTTTTTTTTACGAATCGATTCAATTTATTGATGTCCGAAACAACCTTGTCCCACTCATGTATTGGAAATAATTCTAAGCAATTATGAAAAACACTTCTTTTTATTATAAATGGTGCATTTAAAAACGAAGCAAGCTGATGTTTAAATGCTTTTGGAAACATTAATCTAGACTTAACATCTAGCTTACACTCATAAACTCCAATTAAATGTAAACCCATTTTTTACCACATATTTAAATTATATGTAATAAAAGTAATTATTTCATACCACTTTATACCACTTTATACCACTTATTTTTATAAACAAGAAATGAACATTATATTAACATTTTGAACTTTACTATGTTGATAACTATATTTTTTTTGGCTTGAATTACAATATTTAAACATATATTTATGCCGAATTTATATGACTTAAGTATGAGTAAAAAATATAATTATATTGATAAGGGTTCAGGAGAAAGTGTTGTCCTTCTTCACGGACTCATGGGTGCGGTTAGTAATTTTGAGGATACTATTGAAAGGTTACCAACATACGGATATAGAGTAATTCTACCTATGCTACCATTATATGAATTGCCAGTACTCAAAACAAATGTAAACGAATTAGTGAAATTTGTTGAAAATTTTACAAAAGAAATAGGGCTAAAGGAATACTCTATTTTAGGAAACTCCTTGGGAGGTCACGTGGGACTTCTTTTAGCACTAAAGCATCCGAAAATTATAAAAAGATTAATTCTTTCAGGTAGCTCAGGACTATATGAAAACACACTAGGTGGTAAATTTCCAAAAAGAGGTGATTATAATTACATTAAAACTAAGACAGAAGAAGTATTTTATAATCCGCAAAAAGCAAGTAAAAAACTGGTTGACGAAGTTTTTGAAATTGTCAATAAGAGAGAGAAAGTTATTCGGGTACTTATGATGGCTAAATCTGCTATTAGGCATAATATGAAAGATGATTTACCAAAAATACAGCAAAAAACATGTATTATTTGGGGCAAAAATGACAAAGTAACTCCACCGGAAGTTGGTCGAGAATTTCATCAATTAATTCCTAACTCTGAATTATTTTGGATAAACAATTGTGGCCATGCACCTATGATAGAAACACCTGTAAAATTTAACGAGATACTTGTAGAGTGGTTAAAAAAATAATTTAGATATGGACACATTAATTACCGACTTTTACAGTAACTCATCAGTTGACAATTGTCCAAAAGAGAATAAACCAGAATATGCATTTATTGGTAGATCCAATGTTGGTAAATCGTCATTAATAAATATGATTGTAAATAAAAAAATTGCCTATACCTCATCAAAACCAGGTAAAACACAGCTAATTAATCATATTGCTATTAACAATGAATGGGCATTAGTTGACTTACCAGGTTACGGATATGCTAAATTAGCTAAAAAAAAA
>CEQM01018678.1_pt1 | contig 14837 bp, 10 predicted proteins | sample 531111 | NCBI WGS metagenome assembly CEQM01 (sample SAMEA2621278, study PRJEB7988) | marine metagenome | biome: marine biome (ENVO:00000447); feature: deep chlorophyll maximum layer (ENVO:xxxxxxxx); material: "saline water (ENVO:00002010), including plankton (ENVO:xxxxxxxx)" | depth 120 m
ATTCAAATGAAACAAATGATTCTATTTATAGTGAAGGGTATATTTATAACAAAAAAAATATTATGAGTTTATTAGCAAAACACCCATTGGATGGAACAAATAATATTTATGCTAATATAAAAATGAATGATTTTCCAGCAGAAATAATAAATTTCTTTATTAAGCCTATCTCAGATTTCACTGGTTATGCTCATGGAGTTGTTGAGCTAAAAGGACCAATCAATGACTATGATATTTTGGGTAAAATTGACATTAAAAGTGTTGATTTTAAAATACCATATTTAGGCACTTATTACTCAGGAAACAACAAGGATTTAATTGTAAATTTCGATAATGAAAAAATAATCATTGATAACTTTAAACTTTATGATAATTTATATAATACTTCAGGCAATTTTAGTGGAAATATTACTCATTCTGCATTAAAAAACATGTCTTATGACTTATTTGTTCAATCAGATAGTTTATATGCGTTAAATACTAACGAATATGATAATGAGAATTATTATGGTGATGTGTTTTTAAGAGGTGATATGTTTATTAAGGGAGAGCCTAATAAAATCGAGTTAAATATTGATGGATCATCTAAAGAAGGTTCAATTATTATGATTCCATTATCTGGAGCTAAAGAAGTTAAAGAAAATAAATTTATTCAATTTATAAACAATGAATCAACTCAGTCAAATATATTAAGTTCTGAGACAAAAAAGCCTGCATTTAATATGGATTTTAATCTATCAATAGATAGTCAGTCAGAAATACAATTGATCTTTGACGAGGAGTTGGGTGATGTTATTAAGGGTTATGGTGAAGGGGATTTATTATTGCAAATTAATAAACAGGGTGATTTTGAAGTTTTTGGCGATTTTCAAATTGAAAAAGGAAATTACTTATTTACACTCCAAGATGTCATTACAAAAAGTTTTGAAATAGAGACAGGGGGAGTAATTAGTTTTAACGGAAATCTTGATAATGCACAGATTAATTTAAATTTATTATATAATGTGCAGGCTTCTTTAAATCCTTTAAATCCTGATTATGATAGAGATAAAAAATCTCCAATAATATGTAGAATGAAAATGACAGGTCCTCTTTTAAGTCCAGATATTGATTTTGATATAGATATATTAAATAGTGATCAAATAGTAGACGCTTCTCTTGAATCAATAACTAATACAGATCAAAAACTACTGGAACAATTTCTTTATCTACTCATTGCAAACAGTTTTCTGATTGAAAATGATCCAACAATTGATTATTTAGGTAATACATTAGCTACTACTGGAACAGAATTGTTATCTAATCAGTTATCTAATTGGTTGTCACAAACAACTGATGCTTTTGATTTGGGATTTAAGTGGATTCCAGGATCTACAGATTCATTAAGTTATCAGCAAGTAGAATTAGCAGTAAGCAAGAAATTTTTAGATGACAGGGTAGTGATTAATGGTAATGTTGGTACTCCACCTGAACAGTCTGAGGCAAATATTGTGGGAGATTTAGATATTGAATATGATTTTTTTAAGGATGGTAGATTTAAACTAAGAGTGTTTAATAGAACTCAAGATTATGATCCATTGTCGGAGTCACTTGGTTATGAGCAAGGTTTTGGTATATTTTTCAAAAAACAATTTAATTCTTTTCAGGAATTGTTTATTCAAGATAAGAATAAATAATTGTTAAATTGTATGTTTCATTTTTTTCTTTTTTGTTGCTAGGTATTTTTTGTTATAAACATTAATTGCACCAACAATAGGAATATTTTTTACAATTTCAATTCCATATGAAATTAAACCTGCTTTTTTTGTTGGGTTATTTGTTAATAATTTTAGTTTAGAAACTCCTAAGTCCCTTAAGATTTGGGCACCTACACCATAATCTCTTTCATCCATTTTAAATCCTAATTTTAAATTAGCTTCTACTGTATCAAGTCCTTTTTGTTGTAGTTTGTAGGATTTTAATTTATTCATAAGACCAATGCCCCTTCCTTCTTGATTCATATATAACACAACTCCTTTACCTTCTTTTTCTATTTGTTGTAAAGCTAATGCTAGTTGATCACCACAATCACATTTTAATGACCCTAATATATCTCCAGTAAAACAAGAGGAGTGTACTCTTGTTAAAATTGCTTCATTTACTTTCCATTTACCTTTAGTTATAGCTAAATGTTCTTCATTTGTATTCACATCTCTGTATCCAATTAGTTTAAATTTTCCAAATTTTGTTGGAAGATCTATAGTCACCTCTTTTTTAATTAATGATTCATTTTGAAGTCTATATGCAATGAGATCTTCAATTGAAATAATTTTCAAGTTATGTTTTTTAGCTATTTTCCTCAGATCATTAAGTTTTGCCATAGTACCATTTTTATTCATCACTTCTACAATTAATCCACATGGTTTTAATTTCGCTAATCTTGCTAAATCTATAGCAGCTTCTGTGTGTCCAGCTCTTCTAAGCACACCACCATTCATTGCTTTTAAAGGAAAAATATGACCTGGACGAGATAAGTCATTTATACGTGTTTTTGGATCTACTAATGCTTTTACAGTTTCGGACCTATCATATGCAGATATTCCGGTAGTACATCCATTTCCTATTTTATCTACAGAAATTGTGAACTGTGTTTTCATTGGATCGGTATTTTTCCCGACCATTAAATCTAATTTTAATTCATTACATCTTTTTTCTAATAATGGTACACAAATTAATCCTCTACCGTGAGTAGCCATAAAATTAATCATCTCTGGATTGACTTTCTCTGCCGCCGCAACAAAATCACCTTCATTTTCTCGATTTTCATCATCTACAACAATCACTATGTTGCCTTTTTTAATTTCTAATATCGCTTCAGCGATGGTATTTAATTTTTGTTTCATTTGAGATTATTTAAACATTAAATTTAAGTTATTATTAATTTTACTCCAATCATACTTGTCTTGAATAAATTTTAACCCTTCGTTTTTTAGATTATTTCCTTTTTCTTGGTTTTTAAAAATACTAATGCAAGCATCTGCGAATTCTATTTCATTGTTTGCTATAATAATTTGAGAGGAAGTAGCAAGAAGTGCTTTATTTGCTAATTCGGTCGTTATACATGGTAGCCCCATAGCCATTGCCTCTAAAAGTTTATTTTGTAATCCAGTCCCAATAAACATTGGGGCGACGAATATGTGTCCAGAATCATAGACGGTTCTTATGTCTTTTACCCAACCAGATACTTTGATATCCTCATTCTGTAATTTTTGAATTTTTTTATTCGGATTAGTACCACCAATTAAAATTTTACATGTTCTATATTTTTCGTCTATTATAGGTTTAATTTTTTGACATATATATATAGCCGCTTCTATATTAGGTGGATAATTCATATTACCTACGAATACAATGTCATATTTTTTCGAAATATTATTTCTTGGTTTAAAGTAGGTGGTGTCTACACCATTAGGAATAATTTGAATTTTTTCAGAGTCTTTATGTGCAATATGATTTCGATCATTTTTTGTAATGATAGAATGTTTTTTAAAATTTCGAAAAATATTTATTTCGTAATTTTTTATAATTCTAGCTTCATATTTAATTAAAGGTTGTATGATTTTTGGAAATTTTTTTATCCTTCTCTCTACACCTTTTGAGAAAGCATCCATATAGTCTATAATATTATTATCATAATTACTAATATATTTTGCTGTTCGAATCAATTGACCATAACACCAATCTGGATTTGTTTGTTGAATTAAATCCTTGATTTTTTCGTGAGCTTTTTTAGAGTAAAAATAACCAACTTGTAATGGTTCTTGTTTGAAGAATGCTAATATAATATTGATTAGTCTTGTAAAAATATTAATATTAATAATATATACTTCTTTACAGTATTTCTCTAATTCTTGTCGGTATTGTATATCAATTACTCCTTCAGTATTAAGTGAAATTAAATATAGGTTGTGATAAATAGATAGATATTTTATTTGATAATAAATGCGAAGTTTATCTCCTTTATTTAATGGAAATGGGAACCTTGAGGTTATGATAATAATTTTTTTTCTTTTCATATCTTTCATAAAATACGACGTAGTTTCTTGATCACAATCTCATTTGAAAAATGATGAAGAATTAATTGTTTACCTTGATGGCCTATCTGTTGAGCCAACTTTTTATTCTTAATTAATAGACATATTGCTTTTTTAAATTCTAAGGGACTATTTGCAATTAATATATTTTTTTTATTTGTATATGGGATGCCTTCTGCACCTTTGCTTGTGCTGACAACAGGAATGCCTAATGCCATTGCTTCTAAAATTTTAATTCTTATTCCACTTCCTGAGAATAATGGTACGAAGATAATTTCTTTATTTTTTATATATTCTTTTGCATTATCTATCTTACCTTCTATTATTGTTTTAGTGTCTTGATGCTTAAAGTACTTAGTTGGCATATTTTTACCTGCTATATATATGTTAATGTCTTCTTTTTGCAATTTAGGTTTAACATAATTCAAAAACCAATTAATACCTTGTATATTAGGTTTCCAGTCCATAGAACCGAGATGTGCAATACTATTTTTTATTTTTAGATTATCTGTATTTTCCACATTAAATGTGACGGGTATTTGTAATGTTTTTTTTGGAAATATTTTTTCAAAATATATTTGGTCGGAATCAGAAAGGGTAAATATGTAATCTACATATTTCGGTATCCTATGTTCCATTTTTTTTATTTGTTGAGCAAGTAATAAAAAAAGACTTTTTTTAATTATTGTATTTCGTGCTAAATCTTCCCAGATTTTATGCTCTATATTATGTGCTCTAAAGATAATTTTTTCATTTTTTATAAATTTTAAATTATCAAAATATATAGTTGTGAAAACACTTTCAAATATCACAGCATGATATTCATTTTCATTAATCATTCTTTGAATTTCTTGTGCAATCTTCAAATCATAAAAACGAATTGCTTGATATGATGTTTGATATAATATACTTTTTAAAAAAGACATGAAATTAATTTTCATATTCTTTTCAAATGTTATTTGATTGATATCTTGTATTAATAGTTCATTTTTTAATACTGAGGATGTATTATTATTCTTCGAGATGCATATTAAATCAATGATATATTTTTTATGCGATAGACTTTCAACTAATTTTTGAATAGCTAATGCCCCACCATCCAATGACGGGAAAACAATTTTATTTGCTATAACTAGTATTTTTTTCGCCATATTTTTTCAAAATAATTATTATTAACAATCACAATTAATATGATTCCAATGATTAACATAATAACTGTTGATGTCCACATTCCAACTAATGGTTCTAATAAATCTTTTTTTACCATTTTTTCAGTAGTAATAGATAATATATGATATAGCAAAAATAAAAATATTGAAAAAACAACAGGTAAACCAAAACCACCTTTCTTGATAATAGCTCCAATGGGGGCACCAATAATTAACATAATTATACATGCAAATGGCAGTGTAAGTTTTCTGTGTAATTCGACATAGAATTTATTAATTTTTTTATTTAAAACATCTTGTTTGTTTTGATAGTTTTGAAAGTATTTAATTGATTCTTGAATATTGATTTTTTCTTTCTGTTTTTTATATTGTTTACTTTTTCTGTTTGACTGTATATTTTGTTTAGTAGATAAAAAAGAAATAGTGAAATTATTTTGAAAAAAAGAATATTCATTTTCTAATGAGTCTAAGTTGTGATTTAATTGTTGTCTGTTCATTGTTTTTGCCCTGTTGCTAAACCTATCAGATGTTGTTCTTTCCATTTTAAATGATGATAAATCAATTGCTAAATTGTATTGTTGAAATGTGGTTTTTAAAATATATTCCTCATCATTATCGATAGATTCATTATAACTTTCACCATTATATAAGTCAATTAATAGAAAATGATTATTATTTGTTATTGACATTTGCCCAGTCTGAGCACTAAATATTTTTTTAATTCCTTTTTTCTCTGTATAATCATATATAATAATTCCCTCCATTAGGTTGTTGGATGTTTTTTTATCGACTCTTATACTATAACCCTCAATGTCAGAAAAAAATACTTTTTCTTGAATATTAATATTTAATTTCTTTTGCATGATATCGTACATTAATGTTGTAGCTTTTAAATTTGCATAAGGTATAGCATAATTAGATATGAGAAAAGAGCTTATTGCAATTAAAAGTGTGAATAAAAAAAGAGGACTAATTATGTAGGTAAATGGTTTGCCTAATGAATTGAGAGCAGTTAGTTCAGAATTTTCTGACAAATTACCTGTTAACATCATAGATGCTAATAGTATGGCTAATGGTAGTGCAATTGGGATTAATGTAATTGTAGAGTACCATAGTAATTCAAGAATAATATACCATTCTAATCCTTTTCCAATTAAATCATCAATATATTTCCATAGAAATTGCATTAAGAGAATAATAATTACTATTGAAAATGTCAAGCAAAAAGGACGAACAAAAGAAGAGAAAATAAATTTTTTAAATATGTTCAAATCTAATTTTGTATTAAAATTATGAACCTAAATTCTTCATTAATGTGTTAATTTGACTAATCCATAAATCTTTGCCCTCTTCAATTTCTTCTTCATCAGCAAAGTCTGATACTCTTAATATTACATCATTTGTAATCTCATCAATTTCAATTCTAAATTCAAAAAATGTGTTTTGTGGAAAGTCAGTCCATCGAAATTTCACAAGATGATTATTAGAACTCGTGATTAATTGTGCTTCTTGTTGGGATTCACCCCAGATAAATGTATAAATATCTCGGTTGCAATTTACATCATCAGCAAACCATTCAGATAGTCCACTAGGTGTGCTTAAACAATTAAAGAGAATATTTACAGAAGACCTGATTTGAAATTCTAATTCGTACTTTTTCATCTGTCAATCATTATTTTTTTCAATATACATTTATTTTGCCACAATTTTATTTGTATATATGGAAATTATAATTGTTACAATTTTATTATATGTCTCGAATATATTTATTTTTCTCTTTATCATTTATTCCAATCTTTTTATTTGGCCAAGAAGAATATAACTTACAAATTAAATTAAATAATATGAGTCCAGTGTCATTACATAGCTCTTCTAATGATACTGATCATACTACTATTTATAATGACACTAGTATCTTTATAAACACAAATCAGAACAATTTATTTCAACTTACTAAAGGTGAAAATGTGTATTATTTATTTATTATTAATGATTCTCATCTTGAGTTCAGTATATTGGAAGATAATAGTTTTGTAGTAATAGGTGAATATGCAGATTTCATTTATTTCATTAACGATTATTATAAATTATATAATTCGAAAATGAACACATTATTATTATCCAATTTATCTTCTGACGAATTTGAAATTAAATTATACAAATTATTAAATAATGAAGTTTTTCAATTTTCTCAAAATCACCAAAAATTTGATTTATTAAGTACTTATTCTAAACATTATTTTAGCAGACTGTTGAAATATGAATATTTGAATGCTATAAGTACCTATTTAATACGAGAAGTAAAAGATACTACACAAGCAATACCATTCCATATAGATATTAATATTAATTTATTAGATTGGGAAAGGTTTCAAAATGATCTGTCTGATGATACTTATTATCAATTAGACATATTCCAAAATTATGTTTTCAATTCATTAATATTGTTTGCAGTACATAATTATCAATATTTAAATACTGAAGATTTTCAGTTATTTAGCACTTATCTTTTTGATTTTGTGGTTGATAATTGTCCAGAGGATTTATTGTTTGATTTTTTTCAAACCTATATTAATAATTACCATTCTTTTTTAAGTCAACAAACTATTAAATACTTAAATAAGCTATTAAGTAGGACACATTTAACAAAAAGGGATGTTGGTGTTTTATTAGCTTCTGAAAATTTTTTAATAGATAAAAATGAAGCTAACAATAGCCAATTTATTGCATCAAATTTTTATTTAGAGGATGTCAATGGAAACAATGTGTCGTTAAGTGATTTTAGTGGTAAATTCTTATATGTTGATATTTGGGCTAGTTGGTGTGGTCCATGTCGAAAACAATTTCCTTATGCTAAGGAATTGCAAAAAAAATTATCTAAAAGAGAATTAAAAAAAATCAAATTTATTTATATATCTATTGATACTGATTATAAAAAATGGAAAGAGAGTATAGAAGGTTTAAATCTTGATGGTTATCAATTTATCTCTCCATCAAATAAAATTAATAGTGCTAGTGATTATTTTGGAGTTTCTAGTATCCCTCGTTATATTTTAATCGATAGAAATGGTAGTATAATAAATTCAAATGCAAAGAGGCCTAGTGACACAACACTTTTAGATGATTTGTTAAATCTAATTAATACTCGTTGAGTGTTTTTTAGTAGCGAGGGGGAGATTTGAACTCCCGACCTCAGGGTTATGAATCCTGCGCTCTAACCAACTGAGCTACCTCGCCATTCATTTAGGGACACAAAGATAATTATTTTTTATATTTAGTTTTAACTATGTATTATTTTCACATATTTCTTTTTCTTATTTTCTTGTTTTTTGCATCTTGTTTAGAAAAAAAACAGATTAATGATAATATTTTTAGATATAACGAGACTGCATCAATTACTTCTTTAGATCCAGTCTTCAGTAATAATCAGCCTAATATATGGGCAACTACTCAAATTTTCAATACTTTAATAGAATTAGATAGTAATCTTTCGCCGCAACCTTCTGTTGCTAAAGAGTGGTTTGTATCAGATGAGGGTTTAAAATATACTTTTATACTTAATGATAATATCTATTATCATAATTCCCCTTGTTTTGGTCGAGACTCAACGAGATTATTAAATGCTTCAGATTTTATATATAGCATTTCACGTTTAAATGATGTCAATATTTTATCACCAGGTGCCTGGGTATTAGATTATATAGATTTAAAAAATACACGTGCTATTAATGATACGATATTAGAAATTTCTTTAAATAATCCATTTCCAGGTATTTTAGGTTTACTTTCGATGAATTATTTTTCTATTATTCCATTTGAGGCAGTTGATTATTTTGGGTCATCATTTTCAAAAAATCCTGTTGGGACAGGCCCGTTTTACTTTAAACACTGGAAACAAAATGAAAAATTAATATTGCTTAAAAATCATAATTACTTTGAATTTCAAGGTAATAATCGATTACCGTATTTAGATGGTGTTTCCATATCGTTTATAACTCAAAAAGAATCTGTTTTTATGAATTTTATTTTAGGAAAATTCGATTTCGTTTCTGGTTTAGATAATGCTTTTAAAGATGAGTTTTTAAATCAGAAGGGAGAGTTGTTAAATGATTATAAAGAGCGTTTTTATATGTTGACAACCCCTTACCTTAATACAGAATATTTGGGAATTAATATTAATAAAGCTAAAACAAATAATAATCCACTTATGTTAAAATCATTTCGGAAAGCATTAAATTATAGTTTTGATCGTTCAATTATGACAGAATATTTACGTAATGGGTTAGTTTTGCCAGCTAATGCAGGTTTTGTTCCAAAAGTTTTATCTAACTGTTATAATGTTAATGGTTTCTTTTATAGTCCAGATTCCGTATATAAATTTTTAAACAATATTCCTCATGATAACTATGAAGTAACTTTACATACTACACAGGATTATCTTGATATTTGTGAATTTATTCAATATAGTGCAGCTAAATTTGATATTAAAATTAATATTGAAATATCTTCTCCTGCTGTTCATAGAGATTTGTTTTCTTCAGGCGCTGCTTATTTTTTTAGAGCATCTTGGATTGGAGACTATCCTGACCCTGAGAACTTCTTATCTTTATTTTACTCTAAGAATAAAAGTCCTTTTGGCCCAAATTACACACATTTTCAAAATGAGATTTACGATAGCTTATATGAACTTTCTTTTCAATCTAATGATTTGTCTGCCAGATGTGATTTATTTGATCAAATGGAAAATATTCTTATTGAAGAGGCAACAATTATTCCTTTATATTATGATTATGTGGTTCGTTTAGTTTCAACAAAGATTACCGGGATGTCTATCAATAGTATGAATTCATTATCATTAAAAACAGTAAAAAAAAATGTTATTTCTGATTAAATAAAGTGTCTTTTTCTTCTTTAGATAAACTGTCATAACCAGATTGCGACACTTTATCTAATATGGAATCTATTCTTTTTTGTTCATTTTTCTTTCTGTAATTATATTCATAGTCATTTTCTTTTTTAGAATATATAAATTGGTTATTCCTTCTTTTCAAGAAGAATAGTATATTATCAATTAGATAATTACTATTGATATTATATTTTTTCAAATAAACATATAAAAATCCATATAAACCTCCTCCAATATGTGCTATATGTCCACCTGAGTTGCCTTCAGGTATGCTAAGTATATCAATCATTATTGCTAGCATTGCAATATGTTTAAGTTTTATACTTTTAGAAAAAAATATATTGATTGGAAAGTTTGGAGTATATGTTGCTGATGCAAATAAAACTGCTAAAACAGATGCTGATGCACCTATAGCCAATGAATTCATTTTTACAACTTCAAATACGGGAAAGATATTAAACGAGAGCATATAAATAGCTGCACCTGATAATCCGCCCATAATATATGTTGATAAAAGATCTCTGGAATTTAAGTAATTAATAAATATTTTTCCACCAAAATATAGCCAACAAAGATTTATTATAAGATGTAATAGATCTTCATGCACAAACATATATGTTAAAATTGACCAAGGTTTGTTTGATAGTAAATCTAAATTAGCTGATAGGCCTAAGTAAAAAATTAACTTGGTTTCTGTTTTAAATAAAAATATTAAAACATAATAAAAGTTAATCATAATAAATACCATTATATTGATATATATAATATTATTCAGGTAGTTATTATTTTTAATTGTTTTAAATAAATTCATTATTAGTATTTATTAGACCATTTCCAGTATTTTATTATTATGAAACCAAAAAGCATGCCTCCTAAATGAGCAAAATGTGCAACATTATCATATGGATTGTTTTGTATACCATAATATAATTCTGCTAACCCATATATAATGACAAAATATTTTGCTTTTATTGGAAATGGTATAAGTATAAAGAATAGTTTCGTGTTTGGAAATAATAATCCAAAGGCTACCAATAATCCAAACAAACAGCCTGAAGCTCCTAAAACAGTGTGTCGTTCAATTAGTATATTCTGATAGTGAAAAGGTGTGTTAGGCAATTGAAAAAAATTAAATATAACAAAGTGCAATAATGCTGCACCAAGTCCAGTAAGTATATAATACTTTAAAAATCTTTTTGCACCCCATAGATTTTCTAATTGTGTACCAAACATCCAAACAGCAAACATGTTAAAGAACAAATGTGTAAAATTACCATGCATAAACATGTGAGATATAATTTGCCATGTTTCAAATGAGCTTGATTTCCAGTGATGTAATCCTAATAAATTTTTCAAATCTATTGCTTGCAAACTTAATGTCGTAGTAGCTAAAAATAATATACAATTGATAATTAGAATATTTTTTACTACTGCAGGTAGTATATTAAAACGTTGAGGTTTAAAGAAATTCATATTTAATTAAAAAAAAGATTAGGTTCAATATTAATAACACATGGTTTTCCGTGAATACCTATAAATGGCATTTTACAATCTAATAGAGTGTTAATAAATGCTTTCAAACTATCATTATTAGACATATTGAAACTATTTATTTTATTTGATATATTATATGCTTCTTTTATAGCTATTGTATCTATTAGTTTTTCCTTAATGTCGTCATTATTATTTTTTAATTCTTCTAACAAATGATCAAATAATTCTTTTAGATTTAATGAGTCTAGTCCTGCAGGAAGAGCATTTACTAGACATGATTTTTTTGTAATATCATTAATGTTATATCCCAATGATTGTATAGTATTTCTATGTTCTTTAAGAAGCTCAATATCTAATGAATTGAGGGTGATTTCAAATGGTTGAATTAATTTTTGTGATTCTTTTTTTTTATTTTTTAATAATCTAATCGTTTTTTCATAGACTACTCGTTGCATTGATCTTTTTTTATCCATTAAATTTAACACTTGTTTGCTGTTGATTATTAGAGTGAAAAGAGCATAATTCCCATCTATATTCATTATGTTATTTATATTATTTTTCTCTTCATTTACAAATAACTGGTGCATTAACTCAGTGTTTTTTTTCGCTTGAAAATCATCTTCATGAAATGGATTAAAATTTTTATTTATTTTTAATTTTGGTTCTCGAGGCAACGTTTTTTGAATTTCGACAGGAATTTCAAATGTTTCCTCAATACTAAAATCAAGACTTGGAGTAATATTATACATTCCGATAGATTTTTTACATGTTGATTTTAATATTTGGTAAATAGCTTTTTCATCTTCAAACTTCACTTCTGTTTTGTTGGGATGAATATTAACATCTATAGTAGAAGGATTGATAGTTAGGAAAATAAAATAAGATGGATGTTGATCTGGGGTAATTATATTCATCATAGCATTTTTGATTGCATGATTTAGATATGAAGATTTTATAAATCTATTATTTACATATAAAAACTGTTCTCCTCTTGTTTTTCGAGCATCTAGTGGGTTTCCAAGAAAACCATCAATTGAAACAATGCTAGTCTTTTCTTTTATTGGTAAAATTTTTTCATTATATCTTTTTCCAAATAATTGAATGATACGTTGTTTTAAATTTGTGGCAGATAGATTGTAGATTACTTTTCCATTATTAATCAATTTAAATCCAATCTGATAATGTGAAATTGACAATTGAATAAAACTTTCCAATATGTGTTTCATTTCAATTTTATCTGATTTTAAAAAATTCTTTCTCGCAGGGATATTGAAAAAAAGATTCTTAACTGATATAGATGTTCCGGTTGGAGTAGTTATTTTTTTATTTTTTTTAATTTTCGAATTGTCGATATTAATAAGTGTACCAATTTTATCATCATCAGTTTTTGTTTTTAATTCCACATCAGCTATTGATGCTATCGATGCTAATGCTTCACCACGGAAACCCATCGTTAATATATGCATAATATCAATGGTTTTTTGAATTTTTGAGGTAGCATGTTTGTGGAAGCAGATTGTAGCATCATCGGGGGTCATTCCAGTACCATCATCAATAATTTGAACAAGTTTCTTCCCAGCATCTTTAATGATAACTTCTATGTTTTTTGCTTGTGCATCGATAGAGTTTTCTATCAATTCTTTTACAATTGAGGCAGGACGTTGAATAACTTCTCCTGCGGCAATTTGGTTAATTACCTCTTTAGATAATATGTTAATAATCTTTTTCAATCTCAAGAACCTAATATAAGGTATGTAAGCAAAAATAATATTATTAATATTATTATAAGTCGAAAATTGTAATTATGATTTTTCGATTTTTTTCTAAAATAAGATCGACTGTTTTGATTGTATATAGGCTTGTATTGAAAACGTTTATTCTTTTTTAGCATGTTTTATTTTTTCAATTTTTATATTTAAATAAGCAAACAACAAGGTCATAAATGGAGATATTAGGTTAAAAAAACAAAATGGAATAAATGATATTGGATCAATTCCTAATGTAGTTGAATGATATGCAGAGCAACTATTCCAAGGCACAAGAACTGAGGTTACTGTTCCGCTATCTTCAATTGTTCTACTTAAATTAGTGGAGGCTAAACCATGTTCTTCATATACCTCTTTAAACATTCTTCCAGGGATTACTATTGCTAGATATTGATCACATGTAGTAAGATTAAAAAAAACACAAGATCCAGTGGTAGAGGTAATAATAGATGCGTGGGATGATGCTTTGGAAACTAATAGGCTTGTAATTTTTTTCAAAAAACCTCCAGCATACATTACTCCTCCAAATGCCATAGCAGTTAATACAAGTAAAATAATCCATAGCATTCCAATTACCCCTCCTTTATCTAATAGAGCATTCATGCTTTGATTATTTAAATCTATGTCTGTTCCTAAAAAAACCGTTTGAATAATTGTTTCTAAAGTATTATTATTTGCGGCAATATTGATTTGAGTTATTAATTCGATTTGAAAAATGTAGGCAAATAATGCTCCTGCAAAAAGGCCTATTAACAATGTGCTAATTGCTGAAAATTTATTGTATATTAATATTACAACTAATAGTGGTAACATAAATAATTCAAATCCAATATAAAAATAAGATGTTATTACATTTAAAAACACATGCATTTCATCTAATGAAACTATTGTTTTTTGATCGCTAACACCAATAAAAAAAAATATTAATAAAGTAATTATTATTGTTGGTATTGTTGTATGTGTCATATATTTAATATGATTAATTAAATTACTTCCTGATACAGATGGCGCTAGATTTGTAGTTTCAGACAAGGGCGACATTTTATCTCCAAAGTAAGCTCCAGATAGAATTGCTCCAGCTACTAGGCTACTATTTATTGACAGTAAGTTTCCAACTCCAATTAATGCTACTCCAACAGTAGCAGCTGTTGTCCATGAGCTTCCGGTTGCTATAGATACTACTGCACAAATTATACATGTTGTTACAAGAAAAAAATCAGGATTAATTAACTCCACCCCATAATAAATCATAGCAGGTACTATACCAGACAGTATCCAGGTAGCAGTTAGGCCACCAATGATTAATAATATCATTATAGCATTGAAAGATGATTTTATGCTTTCAATAACACCAACTCCTAACTCTTTGATAGTGATTGACTTGCTATATGCTATTGCACTAGCAACTAATGTAGATATTACTAATGCT
>CEQM01031207.1_pt1 | contig 14825 bp, 16 predicted proteins | sample 531111 | NCBI WGS metagenome assembly CEQM01 (sample SAMEA2621278, study PRJEB7988) | marine metagenome | biome: marine biome (ENVO:00000447); feature: deep chlorophyll maximum layer (ENVO:xxxxxxxx); material: "saline water (ENVO:00002010), including plankton (ENVO:xxxxxxxx)" | depth 120 m
TAGAGAAAGTGCTTAAGGAAAAAAATAAAAAAAATAAAAAACTTAATAAATATTTCAATTTGATATTTTTATCAAAAATATTTAATTTCTTCTTGCTTCAATAAAGCTTTTTATAAAATATATCATTGCGTACAGTGATGATGATAACATTACTATTATTCTTAATACTGCATCAGTCCTACCGTCAGATAATGCTCCTTTGAGAGGCATTACATTCGCGAAGGATAATAATGTAACGAGTACTGCTATATGTGCAATAACTTTATTATTGTTTTTTATTCCCTTATTTAGAGCAAGAATTATAACACCAATGACTACTGGAATCAAAGATGTTGGAGAGCTTGATTCAAAATACCCCCACATTCCAACTGCAACTAATACTATACCATTAATTAAACTTGCTGAGTGTGCTTTCATTTTTTTTTTCTTTTATCAACTACATCATTTAGCTCTTTGGCTGTGATAAAAATCCACACGATAAATGATAATGAGACAATCCCCGCCCAAATGAAAATAAATTCTTTAGTTAAGAGTTCAGACATAGTTTAGTTTATATCTATAATTCTTTTTTCTTTTGATTAAATATCAAGATAAAAAGAAGAATAGTTGGTGCCCATAAACCCAAGAAAACAGCTTTTAGTGGTTCGTCATTGAAAAAAAACAATTCTGAAACCACAATTGTTACAAGTACTAACACTAATAACACCAATTCAAAGGGTCTAAAAAGCTTTATAAACTTAAACATTTCTATATTAATTTATACTATAGTTTTAAAATCTATAGTAATACTTATACTCTAAAACTTAAGATTTTGTTGCCCAATTTTTTTATTTAACCAAATTTCCCTGTAAAATCCATGTTTATCATACATTTCTGATTGTCTAACAGGATTAAATACCCAATTCTTTACATTATTTCCTACACCTGATATATACATCCAGTTACACCAGTTACTTGTAACATCATAATCAATCAATTGTTTTTCAAAATATGATGCTCCCAATACCCAGTTTAAATCAAGATTATTTACTAAGTAGCTAGCAACATTTTGTCTTCCTCTATTACTCATGAATCCAGTCTCTTTTAGTTCTATCATATTAGCATCAATAAAATCTTGCCCGGTCTTTCCATTTTTCCACTTATCAAATAGATCTAAATCATTTTTAAAATTTTTATTAAATATGTTTCCGTTTATACCATCTTTAATAAAAATATTTTTTCTTCCTTTTAGATATACATATCTGAAAAATTCTCGCCATAGTATTTCAAAGATTAGCCAATATGTAGATGAATTTTTAGTTACTTCTTTTTCGTATTTTTTTATTTCATGATATACAGTTACAGGTGATAAACACCCTAATGATAAATATGCAGATATTTTAGATGAATACTCAGTGCCAATTAATCCATTTCTAGTTTCTTTGTATGTTTTTATACCATTGGTTTCCCATAAGTAAGATTTTAATCTTTGATTTGCTTGAGACTCTCCTCCTTTAAATGGAAAATTTGAATTTTTATGAGTTTTTAAATTTTCAATCTCTACTTCAGATTGAAATCTAAATTTGTACTTTTCAATAGTATTTTTATAATTTATTTTTCCTACTAAATCTCTTATTTTAACTAGTTTTTCAACTTTCTTTCTAAAATGAGTAAAAATAAGGGGGAGTTCTTCTACTTGGTAGGGTAGGTCTTTAGATTCTATTAAAAATTGATCATCATATAGGTTTAAATTAAAATTATTATTTCTTAATTCTTTTTCTTCCTCTTCTTCATACCAACCAACTTCTTTTGAAGCATATATTTTTTTAGATGAGTACTCAGATTTAATTTCTTGAAAAACTTCAAGTGTATTACCATCAAAAATATAGAGATCAATTCCAGCTTTTTTTAAGTTTTTCTTTAGGTCTATAATTGATTCATCTAAAAATTTTTTTCTGAATGACCCCATATTACCTATATCAATTCCTGATGGGTTATATATAGAGTAGTTTTTAATATATATACATATTACCTCATCATTCTCCTTTATTGCATTATAAAGTGATGGATTATCATTTATTCTTAAATTTTTTCTAAACCAGTAGATTGCTTTATTCATTATTACAATGACTTTAAATAGTTATTTGCAGTTATTTTTAGTTTATCTTTTTTTTCTTGATCCATCTTATCATAGGAGTTTACAAGCATTCTCATTCTGGGATTTTTAATGAAAAAATTTCTTTGTTTATCTAGAAATCTCCAAAACAATGAATCCCATATCAAACTCCATTCTCCACTCTTATAATTACTCATTTTAATAATATAGCTACTACCACTTATATATGGTTTTGTAGACATTAGTCCTCCATCAGCAAATTGACTCATTCCATATACATTAGGCACCATAACCCAGTCATATGAATCAATAAAAAGTTCCATAAACCATTTATATACTTCATCTGGATCAAACTCACATAAAAGCATAAAGTTTCCAAGGATCATTAATCTTTCAATATGATGAATGTATGCAGATTTATTTACTTTATTTATTGAATCATCAATGGGTTCAATGCCTGTTGTTCCGTCATAAAAAGAACTAGGTATTTTTTTACTGAATTTCCAAAAATTTCTTGTTCTTTCAAAACTTCCTTTAACTACATAAATTCCTCTAATAAACTCCCTCCATCCAATTATTTGCCTTATAAATCCCTCGCAAGAATTTATTGGTATTTTGTTTTTTTTATAAAATTTGATTGTCTCATTTATAATTTGTTTTGGTGAGAGAAGTCCACAATTAATTAATGGTGATAATAAACTGTGATTAAGAAATATTTCTTCTTTGACAATCGCATCTTCGTAAGGACCAAATTCTCTAAATCTAGAATCTAAAAAAGTATTTAACCATTTGTCTACTTCCTCAAAATTTGATGGGTAAATAATTTTATTATTAATTATTCCATAATTATCCTGGAAGTACTTATTAGTATAACTAATTGCTTCATCGTAAAATTTATTTTTTTCAGAAAATCTTATTTTAGGTGGTATTTTATCTTTTGGATATTTCTTTCTATTCTCATCATCATACGTCCATCTTCCACCTTCAGGGTTATTATTTTCAATTAGTATATTATATTTTTTTCTTTGATCTTTATAAAAGCTCGTTTGAAAAAATTTGACTTTGTCTTTTCTAAAGAATGATTCTAAATCAAGATTGTTATTTATAAATGATGGGTTATCATATATTTCAAATGTTAAATTGTATTTTGAACATGAGTTTTTAATTCTTTTTTCCAATAAAAAATCAACTGGATCAATGAAATGAATTTTATCAATTTTGCCGGAAATATCTTTTATAAAATTTCTAATATCTGATGCTTTATCATAGCTATCAATATAATGTGTACTATGAGAGTTATTTTTTAAATAGTTTTCATATTCTTTCATAGAACTTCTATGAAATACAATTTTTTGTTTATGAAATTTATATTGCTTAAAAAATAAAAATTCTTCAATTAGATATATAGGTATTTTCTTCTGTAGAATTTTATTATTTCTGTGAAGTTGATTTGGAAAAACTATAGCTATTTCTTTCATCGATTTCCTCTACACCTTTTTGAACAATACTTTACCTCATCCCAACAGTTTCTCCATTTTTTTCTGTAAGAGAATGGTCGGTTACAAACTGTACATATCTTATCTGGTAAATTTATCTTAACCATTTTTCTGGTATTTCATCTCTTCTAGCGTATGGGTATTTGCTAATTTCACTTGTATTATAATAGGTGTCTAATCCAGAGATACAAACTGTGTCAAGCTTATCAAAGTTTAACGAACCATCTTTTTTAATATAAATTTCAGATGTTATTATATTTATAACCTCACCAATTATTAGAATCGTATTGTTACTTTTAATTTTAATCTCTTCAACAAATTTCATGCCTATTTTTACTTGACTTTCTTTTACAAAAGGTGCTATGAACCCTTGAACGTATTCACTTTTAATATTGCATCTATCAAATTCTGATTCATTTTGTTCAAATTTTGCTGAAGTCATATGGGCTCTTTGTACCATTTTATCATGAATGTGATTAATAGTATAAAACTTAGATTCAATAATATTACTATATGTATGTCTTGGTACTGAATCTGGTCTTGTAATTAACCCTAGTAAAGGTGGTTTCGATCCTAAATGAACTAAAGAACTAAAAATTGCTAAGTTTTCTTGCTTGCTTTTTGATATTGTTCCAATAAGATTCGCAGGTTTATATCCTGTAACACTATTGATTAGATTTAATCGAGAGACTTTATCTAATTTATTAATATAATCTCTAGTAAAATGCTTCAAAACTTAAATTTTGAGAGTTGACATTCCACCATCAACATGCATGATTTGACCTGTTATATTTTTAGCACGAGATGAAATTAAGAAATCAGCCATATCAGAAATATCTTTAGCTTCACAAATCTTCTTTAGTGGGTGTTTGTTAGCAATATTTTCCTCAATTTTTTCATTTCGTAAAATTCTTTTAGCCATATCAGTTCTCGTAATTGTTGGTGCTATACAGTTTACCCTAATATTTGGTGCTAATTCAGCAGCAAGAGATTTAGTTAATCCTTCAATACCTGCTTTTGCTACTGATACTGAAGAGTGGAAAGGCATTCCTTGGCTTACAGCAACAGTACTAAACAATACTATGGATGGATTATCTCCTTTTTTAAGAGTATTAAGAAAAGATTTAACACTTTTAACAGCTCCAAGCACATTGATATTAAAATCATTTATAAAATCTTCTTCTTTTAGCTGTAAAATAGGTTTTAAATTGATAGATCCTGGACAATAAATTAAAGCATCAATATTCTCAACTGGTGGTAATTCATCATTCAAAATATCAAATTTTTCTTGTACTAAATTGTTATGACTTATCTCTAAGTTAGACCTAGAAAAATTATAACACTTATTTCCTAAATTAATTTGAGAACTAACAATTTCTCTTCCAATTCCTTTACTGCCTCCAATAACTACAATATTTTTCATTTTTTAAAAATTTTATTTAACTGTTTTTCCCTGTATTCAAATATTTTTTTTAATTGAAATTTTACAAGACTGCTACCAAAAATTCTACCTAATAAACCCAGTGGTAATTTGAACTTAACTATATCATATGCTATTATTCCATTATCAGATTTTTCAAATTTATGTTCATGTTCCCAAATACTAAATGGTCCAGTTTTTTGAGTGTCTACAAAACGAAAAGGTTCCTCTACTAATGTTATTTTAGTTGTCCATCCAACTCTAAAAAATGGAAAAGGGGATACTCTATATTTGATAAGTTGTCCTTCATACATCTTATTAAAGTCGGTTAGTATACTGAAGTTCATATGTTTTGGTGTTATTTTGGATAAATTTTTTGGGCTAGAAAAAAAAGACCAGCTATCACTTATAGATATTGGAAGTTTCTGAATAGTTTTTAATTCATATATTCCTTTTCCTAAATATTGTATCATTTCAAATAAATTAATTGTAGACTTTCAGTATTGTTTTTATAGTAATTTTTAACAATAATTATTTCATCTTTTGTATTAAAATCTAATCTCTTAAGGTTGGCACTATAATTTGAAAATGGTTTATTCATAAAACCATATCCCTCTATTGTACCATTTTCAACGGAAACAAATGGATAAGGTTTTTTATGTTTTTTATCAATCATTATAAATTTTTTATTTGGAAGTTTTAATGATTCTTCCATCTTTCTAAACTTTTTATTGTAAAGGTTTACATCTTCATCATTATAACAACTTTTTGTATTTTGAGTTGATGATATAGCATGGCAACAATGATTATTAAGATGTATAGAATTTAATTTTCTGCATAGCTCGAACTTTTTTGATATATAATTTATAAATGATTTAGCTTTCCGTGAAGACTGAAAAGAAACAAGAGTATTTTTTTTAATTTTTGAAATTTTAAGTCCATAATGTCCTGTATCAGACTTTAATATATTAATATGAATATTCTCTTTTTTCTTTCTGAGCTTCCTATTTAGGATTGGTTTATTTCTCTTAATTTCTTGTGATTCTATTAAAAGAGCAAGTAATTCACTTTTCGTTTCTAAATATCTTAAATGATCAAACCGAGAAGTTAATTTTATCGATTTATAAGATTTAGAACTTAAATGTTGTTTAATTCTTTTATTTAAATTCAAACTTTTACCTATATATATTGGTATACTATTACTATCTAAAAAAAAGTAGATTCCAGTTTTTTTTGGAATTTCTTTTATATCATAAATTTTTTTAGATAATATTAAACTCATAAAAATTAAAAACGAAAATTAAATTTTTAAGTTAGATGGTAGCAAAGCAAGCATTATTTTTAGTAATTACTTTATGTGGATTAGTATATATTACTTTTGGCACTGATGTATTTGATACATCTTTTACAGATGAACAGTATGCTGCATTAATTACAATGACTAAACTTTATCTTGGATCTGCAATCTATTGTTTTGTAGTGAGTGAACTAGCAAAGAATTATAGTCAGGTCGATAAATTTTGGAGTCTTATTCCTATTGCTTATGTATGGTATTTTGCTTATGCAGCAGGATATGATGACAGGATGGTTATGATGGCATTACTAGTTACATTTTGGGGTTTAAGATTAACATATAATTTTGCTAGAAGAGGAGGATTCAGTATATATTTCTGGAAAGGTGAAGAAGATTATAGATGGGTAGAAGTAAAAAAGGCAATCCCATTTCTATCATCAAGATTAACTTGGGGAATGTTTAATCTATTTTTTATTTGCCTTTATCAAATGGGTTTAATCTTTCTTTTCTCTTTACCAATACTTGCAGCTTGGCAAGGATCTGAACCAATAGGAATGGTAGATTATATAATAGGAGGGGTTATGTTTATTCTTATAGTTATTCAATATATTTCAGATCAACAACAATACGATTTTCAGACTGAAAAATACAGAAGAATTGAAAATAATGAAAAACTAGATGGAGACTATAAAAGAGGTTTTGTAACAACGGGTTTATGGTCATTTTCAAGACATCCAAATTTCACTTGCGAACAATTAATTTGGATCACCTTTTATTTTATAGGCGCTTCTGCCAATGGTTCATTTCTGAATTGGTCAATAGTTGGTTGTATACTTCTTGTTGTATTATTTTTCAACAGTGCAGTATTTAGCGAGGGTATAAGTTCAAGAAAATATCAGGATTATAAAAAGTATCAGGAAAATGTACCAATGTTTTTAGGGTTCTTTAATAGAAATTGGAAATAATTTATTCTAAAAATCGTACCACTCGACTTCTACTCCCGCTTCTTTAAACATTTGCATACTACGTTCTGCAGATTCGTCCCACTTTTTTGATTTGGCTCCAGCATCTTTTTTTGCAAAAATCTTAATAATGCCAGCATTTATAATGCCTCTTGCACAGTCAGCACATGGGATATCACAAGTTAAATAAATTGTACATCCTTTTGTTGAAACTCCTATTCTTGCAGCATTATAAATGGCATTTCTTTCTGCATGTTCAAACCAAAAGTATTTCTCAGGTTTTTTTTGACGATCTATTTTATTATCATCTATTCCTCTAGGGAATGAATTATATCCAGTTGATACAATCTCTTTATCCTGTCCAACAATTACAGCACCTATCTGGGTATTATTATCTTTCGACTTTTTTTTAACTTCTTCTGCTATATTAAAAAAGTATTTATCCCATCTCATTTTATATGTGCTTTTTAATTAAATTTTGTGTTGCTTTTACACCTTCATCCGGATTAAGATAATTTCCTTTTCCACCAAACATATTCATCATCGCTCCCTCATACTCAACAGTAATATATCCTTCGTAACTAGAATTTTTAATTATTTTCATCATTTTTGAAAAATCAGTATATAGTTCTTCACCACTATTATCAAATTCATGAGATTTTGCGCTTACTCCTTTGGCATATGGCATAAGCTTTTTTACTCCTTCATATTTGTCGTATTGATTTTCGCAATTATTTGTTAGGTTACCAAAATCTAAGCTTCCTCTTTTAATGCAAAAATTATAGTCTCCAAAATCTGGGAGAGTGCCAATGTATTGACTATTAATATTTTTCATTAGACTTACTAACCAGTCAGCATCCCCTGTTATACCTCCATGATTTTCAACTACAATACTTACATTATCATTTTTGCTGTATTCAATAAGTTTTAATATACTCTCTGAAGAGTTATCTAAAATTTTATTTATATCAGCATCTTCTTCTGATCTTAGGTTTATTCTAATAGAATGGCAATCTATTTTTTTTGCTATATCAATCCATTTTTTATGAAAGTTAATCGCATTATTCCTATCATTTTTGTTGGATGATGCTAAACTTGGTCCATTCTCCATTGTTAATAAATCTATGTTGTCTACAAGAATAATAAGATTATCTATACCTAAATCATCAGATTTTTTTTTCAGATCCAATAAATAATTGTTTTCATTTTCTTTACCTAAAAATCCGATAGACCAGTATTCAGCACCACTTATATTATATGTATCTCTTAATAAATCAGGAAAGTCAAGTATATCAAATTTCCTTTGAACAATTTGTGAGGCAAAGGAGTAAACTTGTAATGCAATCTTTAATTTATTTTTCCTCTTTAAGTATGAAAAACTTTCTAAAGGGAAAAACGTTAATGGTAGTAGGTTAAGCGAGTTTTTTATAAACTTTCTTCTGTTCTTTTTCAACTTTAATTTTTTAGATATTTAATGTACTAATTTATTTCAATATATAATTTATAAACATATTTTTTTGTTTTTATATTATATATTTGTTTCACAAAATACGATGAAGAAAATCACATCAATCTTAATACTCGCCCTGCTATTATTACCTGATCTTTCTCACTCTGTCTCGACTTTTTTTGGTCATTCTCATGAAATATGTACCGAAGATGGAATTCATTCTGAAGAAATTAATAGTGAATGTATTACGTGTATTGTTTCTACTAATAACTTCACTGATACTAACCAATTATTTAAAACCCAGGAAATTCTAATTAAGGATAAAGAAAGTTTATTTAATTATGATTTAGTTGTTTATCATAGTAGTTCAACTTTTAAACTCTATGGTAGAGCACCGCCAATAATGAACTAATCTTTAGAGATTTAATAATCTCGTCTCAATTTTTTAGATTTTTTTCTAATAAAAAAATCACTTTAAACTTTACTTAACTTTTAAACTTTTAATAAATATGAAAAATATATTTAAACTTAATTACTTATTATATGCCTTCCTTACTCTTTTTATTTTTACGGCTTGTGAGGAGGATGAGGTCGCACCTGAAGAAGAAAATGAGGTGGAAGTTTTTACTGACGTAAAACTTGTCTTCACACCAGCAGGTGGTGGCGCTTCAGTTGAGGCTACTGCTCAAGATCCTGATGGCGCAGGGGTTCAAGAACTTCAAGTATCAGGTTCTATTGGTCTTGCAGCGAATACATCTTATACTCTTACAATGGTTATTGAAAACTGCCTAGAGTCTCCATGTGAGTTGATGAACGAGGAGATAGAAGAGGAAGATGAGGAGCATCAATTCTTCTTTGCATTTACTGAAGGTGCTTTTTCAAATCCAACTGGAAACGGAAATGTGGACAATGCATCTGATCCAATAGTTTATAATGATACTGATGGCAACGGAAATCCAGTAGGGCTTAATACCTCATGGACAACTGCTGGCGCGAGTACAGGAACATTTACCGTTAGATTACAGCATCAACCTGATGTAAAGACAGCTACGTCTGGTGCAAATGATGGTGATACTGATTTTGAATTAACATTTGATTTAAATATTAATTAAATATTTATATCAATTATTTTATTACACTCTCTAATTATTTTAGAGAGTGTTTTTTTTTATTATACTTTTAAGTATGTGTTCAGTTAACAATAATATAAGGCCTGCTTCAAATAATATATGTATGTGTTATAAACACAATTCATATAATACTGTAATCAAGTCATGTTGTATTATTTATTTTCTTTTATTTTTATCACTTGACGTTCACTCTCAAAATTCTTGTGAAAGATCAATATCAGGTAAGATTGTTGACAAAGAAACCAACAACCCTTTATCAGATGTAATAGTAAGAGCAATAACTGATCCACAGGTTTTCGGTAATAGAGTTTTGTATAATTATTCTGATAAATTTTCTATCTCAGATGAAAACGGAAAATTTTTAATAGAAGATTTATGTCCTGAGGAAGACAGCCTTTTATTCTCAAGAATTGGATACCAAGACTCATTAATTTCCATAGAAGATGATTTTTGGACTGTAACATTAACTGAGAAATCTGTTAAATTGGAGAATGTAATCATATCAGATGAGAGAGAAAAAATTTCAGGAACACAGACAATGTCTAAGCAGTCTATTAATCTTGAAGACCAAGTTATTGATAGGACATCATCTCTAGCAAGTATAGCAAGTGAAATTGACGGTGTAACTTTTATATCTACTGGATCAAATGTAGAAAGGCCTGTAATTCATGGCCTCTATGGAAACAGAGTATTGGTATTGAACAATTATATAAAACACGGATTTCAGAACTGGGGTGATGACCATGCACCGGAGATAAATGTTTCTTCAGTTGAGAGGATATCAGTATTAAAAGGTTCATCAGGGGTTCGTTTTGGTCCTGAGGCTTTGGGGGGAGCAATAATAGTAGAGCCTGATCCTATGGATTTAAGAAAGCCCTATTATTTAAATATAAACTCTGGATATCAGACCAATGGAAAAGGTTCAAATTTTAGTTTAAAAACTGGAAAGGGCTTTGATAATTTTGCTTTTAATGCAGGTGTAAGTTATATGAAAATAGGAGATAGGCACGCACCCTCATACTCTTTAACAAATTCTGGTAAGGAAGAAATAGGATTAAATTTAGGATTGCATTATCACTTAAATAATTTTGATATAAAACTATATTATAGCTACGTGGATGTAAATCTTGCTATGCTTCGTTCTTCAATTTTTCATAGTGGGAACGCAATCTCTAGAGCTATAAGTTCTGATACACCTTTATTCATAAGGCCCTTTTCTTATGATATAAATGAACCTAATCAATTAGTAAAGCATCACTTAACAAAAGCTAATATTAATTGGTGGTATGATGAAAATGAAAAAATAACATTCACATTTGGAAGACAATTAAATAAAAGACAAGAATTTGATGTTAGAAGAAATGCGGAAAGACCTATTATTGACCTTGATCTAATCACAACAGACTTAATGCTTGAGTGGGATCATTCATTTTCTGATCGGTCTGATGGGCTAATTGGATTTCATTATTTCAATCAGGATAATGATAATAATCCAGGTACAAGCACTACTCCTTACATACCCAATTATAATACGAACAGGTTTAGCTTTTTTCTTATCGAAAATTTGAAATTTGGAAAAAATCTTTTTGAGGTTGGCGCTAGAGTTGATTATGAAGATTATAACGTTAGAGGGAGAGAGGTCTCTCAGAATATTTTTAGGGATGAACATTCTCTAAATAATATTACCTTTTCTTTGGGGTATGAGAAAAATATAAATGAAAAAATTTCATTTAGATCCAATATAGGTTCTGCATGGAGGACACCAAACATGGCAGAATTGTACAGCTTTGGATCTCACGGATTTAAGAATTCGTTTGGGCTATTAAGATACTATTACGATGAAGACCAGAAACTTAGAACTGATAAAGTTATAAGAATGAATGAGAGCTTGCTTTCATCTGAAAAATCCTTAAAATTAATTAATGAACTTGATTATAATTCTGATAGAAATAAATTTAAACTTACCTTATTTTCAAATTATATATTGAACTATGTTTTTGAGAGACCTATTGGATTGTATGGCACAATAAGAGGTCCAATGCCATATTTCATCTTTGATCAGAGCGATGTTTTATTTATAGGTTCAGATCTGACATTTAAAAGAAAATTTAATAATATGTTTAACTCTTCTTTAACTTTAAATTATTTGTGGTCAAATAATTTAGATAATAATGGAAACTTAATTAATCAACCACCAGTCAGAATTGAGAAAAACCTTACTTTTAAAACTAATAAATTCTGGAAAGTAAATTTTTCTGAAATTTCATTAATGCCAAGCTATACCTTTCGTCAGTTTAACTCTCCAATCGTGATTTCTCCTGAGAGTTTAATAGATGGGTCAGCTAATATAAATTCTAACTCTAATATTTTTGATTTTAAAGAAGCTCCAGACGGATATTTTTTACTTGATTTTTCATGGAAATTACAGGTGTCTGATTTTGAAGTTTCTTTAATTGTAAATAATATATTAAATAAAGAATATAGAAACTACCTAAACTCTATGAGGTATTTTGCTGATGATATTGGAAGAAACTTTATTATTAATTTATCCTATCACTTTAAAAATAAAAATTAAATTGCATTTTATGTCTCTCAAACCAATGAAGCTCTTTCAATTTTTATTCTTTCTTTTACTTACTAATATCTCATACTCTCAGGTTGAGATAACTGGTTATATTGAGGAAAGTGGTTCGGGAGAGAGATTACCATATTCCAATGTTTATCTAGTTGATCTGGAATTGGGAGCAAGTGCTAATGAAAATGGGTTTTTTTCTTTTAAGGGTGAAGTTAAACCAGGAATGATTTTAAAAGCTAGTTATGTTGGTTATCAGACCAAGACCATTGAACTTACTCAAGAAATTATTGATAGTCAATTAGTTATTAGTCTCTTGCCATTGACTTCTACTTTAAATGAAGTGGTAATATCTACTGAGTCAAGTAAGTTTTTACAATCTAGTTCCGAAATAAGTGCACATAGGATATCAGTCCAACAACTAAGTTTAATGCCATCAATAGGAGAAGTTGATATCTTTAGATCTCTTCAGTTATTACCAGGTGTTAGTGCAACCCAAGAAAGTAGTTCAGGATTATACATAAGAGGCGGACAGCCTCAAGAAAACCTTGTTCTTCTCGATGGTATCAAAGTCTATAACGTAGATCATTTTTTTGGTTTTTTTAGTGCTTTTAATGCAAACGCTATAAAGAGTGTTGATCTATATAAAGGTGCATTTCCATCTAAGTACGGAGGACGTTTATCAAGTGTTATTGATTTAACTGGTAAGGTTGGTAGTTTCAATGAAATAAAAGGAAATGTAAATGTTAATTTATTAAGCGCTTCCGGTTCTATAGAAATTCCTTTTCTCAAAAAATTCAGTTTATTTGCTGCCGGAAGAAGATCATTTACTGATATTCTCCAATCTTCTTTTTTTGATAAAATTTATAACCAATTTGACCCAGATGATGACATAGCTAATCTAGACCCATGGGTTCCTAAATTTAACTTTTATGATTTTAATGGTAAGATTTCATACAAGCCTACGAATGATGACTTAATAACTTTTAGTTTTTACAGAGGAGAAGATAATTTAAAAGAGTCTAGTGATACAAAAAGATATCAATATCCTAATTTTGGTGATATAGATAAAATTGAAATACTTGGAGACTTAGATAGAATTTCAAAATGGGGAAACAGAGGATATTCTTTTAAATGGTCGCGTCAATGGAATAGTAGATTTTATAATACTTTAAATCTCTCTTATTCAGAGTATTATAATTATCAAGATGATTCATATTTTGTTGAAGCTAATATCCCTGATCTAGATTCTACCATCTTCAATCTTAATATTATTTTGGATCAAGATAACACTGTAGAAGATTTTACAGCTAGATATGATGCTGAAATTCTCTCTGGAAAAAATAATAAATTTGAATTTGGTTTTGAATTAACAAAATCTGATGTCGATTATCTTTTTGTGAGAGATGATACTCTTACAATCGTAAATACCAAACAAAAATCTGACTTGTATTCAGGTTATTTTTCATATGATCTAAATTCAGTTAAAAATCTAAATTTAAAAGTAGGATTACGAGCTAATAGATATGAATTAACTGATAAAAATTATTTTTCTCCAAGATTTCAAGCAGATTATTCTTTTTTCAAGAATTTTAAAGTTAAAGTCGGTTATGGTATTCATTATCAGTTTGTAAAACAAATTATTGGTGAAAATGTTACTTCAAGATCAAGAGATTTTTGGCTACTTTCTGAAAATGCAAATGTAAATGTTGGAGAATCAATTCATTATATTGCTGGAATATCTTATGAGAATGATAATTGGTTATTTGATACTGAATTTTTTTATAAAGAAATAAGTAACCTCACAGAGTTTTCTTTAAGATTTCAAAGTGCAGGTTTAAGTAATTTATTCTTTAATGGAAGTGGAATAGCAAAAGGTTTTGAAACATTAATTCAAAAGAAAATTAATAAATACACAGGATGGATTTCCTATACATTTACTGATGCTGAAAATACATACCCGTTATTAAATGATGGAAACCCATTTCCAGCTCCTCAAATTCAAAGAAATGAATTTAAAGTCTTTAATAATTATGAGATAAATGGGTGGAATTTTTCCGCGTCCTTTATATTTGGTTCTGGACAGACTTTTACTGAGCCATCATATAAGTATAATATCTCTTTATTGGATGAATCTAGTTTAACATTTATAGGAGTTGGACCTAAAAATGGATCTCTTTTACCAGATTATCATAGACTAGATATTTCTGCACATCATGTATTTAATATAAATAAGAAGACTAAGGGAGATATAGGTCTATCAATTTTTAACTTATATAATCGATTAAATGTTTGGTATTATGAATATCAATTTGATTATGTTCCCTATGAGAGACAAATAAAAAAATATTTAGGAATTGTACCTAATATCTCATTTAAATTGAGTTTTTAGAAATGAAAAGATTT
>CEQM01135741.1_pt1 | contig 14820 bp, 14 predicted proteins | sample 531111 | NCBI WGS metagenome assembly CEQM01 (sample SAMEA2621278, study PRJEB7988) | marine metagenome | biome: marine biome (ENVO:00000447); feature: deep chlorophyll maximum layer (ENVO:xxxxxxxx); material: "saline water (ENVO:00002010), including plankton (ENVO:xxxxxxxx)" | depth 120 m
TGTCTCAGTAATGGGATTTCCAAAATTTTGTGAACTGCGGACAAGACTTTGAAAAGTTTGTAACCGAGAATTTAAATATACTACTGAAACCATAGTTCTCTGGCCGGGTGTAAGTGTTAATTCACAACCACACCCTTCGCACTCTATACCAAGACGATTTCTTCTAAACCCACATCGTCTACAAGTTATTCTGGTCCTATTAATACGTCGAATAAAATTTCCATACCATCTTTGATATTCGTCTTCATTATATTGGCTTTGAATTGTATCACTTATTTCAGATATTATTCGACGATGATCAATAGCCGGAGCTGGAGCTGGAGCTGGATCTGGAGTTGGAGTTGGAGCCGGAGGTGGAGCAGACTCTTGACTTGAATCGCGAACTATATTATTACCACTACTGTCTAACTCTCTATTAATTAAATCACGAGCAGCTTCTAGGTCAGATTGTGTTGCTTCTCTTAATTCTTGTTCAATTATACTTCTGGCACTGGATATGGTTTGTTCTCTATTACGAATATATCTTTGAAAATTTGTTCCTCTTGATATATTTCTATAAATACTCGTCATTGAATTATTTATTATATCATCACCTGAACTTTCATAATTAAACCAATTCCATCTTCCTCCAGTATGATTTGTTGTATTTACAGCGTGTCTATTTTGACGCGGAGGTGGTAATTCCGGCCTACTTCTTTCAGATAACCAACTGTTAATTCTATTTCTAAGCTCAATATTTGGATATAAAGCTAATGTATTTAAATTAAGTCTTGTATTTGGGCTAACATGACTGGTTCTAAACCAAGATTCTATTTGGACTCTATCATATGAATGTCCATCTGCAGCCAAAACAGGATCTTGCATCAAGTCTAAAGATATAGGACACTTAAATTCATCGGGTATTTCTTCTTCGGCATTTTCATCAAGCTCCATTTGTTCCTGAATACGCATTGACTGAAGTGTAATTGCCGCTTGAATTGCCCTTTGAGCTTCTTCTCTGGATGTATTGTTGATCGCCTCTCTAAGTTCGCCCTCTTCATTATATATAGGTCTACTTCCAGAAATTTCATAGTTATTTGTCATCATTTCTATATCTTCGTCTGAAATATTATCTTGATTTACTATATCTTCGTTAGACATAGGATCGTCTATAACCTCCGTTGTTCCAAGATTATGACTCATGATTCTGTAATTTATACTATCAAAATAGACTTAAATAATATTAATAAGCATATTTATAGAAAAAAGAACCGGATTTTTTTAAGTTTCGAAACTTCTTTAGATGATAAAGCTCCTGCATCTCGCCACAATTGCTCATCTTTTGAAATTTTGTTTCTTTTTGCTCTTTCTTCAACACTATCTTTGGAATCCTTTCTATTAAAAAACCACCTAAATTTTTTTTCCTTCTTGTCGCGCTTTTCATATTCAAAATCCGATTTTAACCATTTTCCTGCTGTATAAAAACCCTGAGATTGCTTTTTCTTTGCTCTTCTTAAAGCATTTCCCTTTAAATCACTACCATCCCACGCCCCACCAGAACGTTGCATATACGGTACATCCTCAATAGGTACTTCGCCAGACTTTACCTTTCGTGGATCAACAGCAAAAAGATGTGTAGCTTCACCTTTCTCCATCGCTTCAACAAAAGAATTAAAAGAACGTGATTTATAGGCCTTCCGATCAGTTTTCTTCGAAGCCTTTGCCTCCCTTTTTTTTAGTGCAGCATATTCCTCTGGATCAATACCATCGGGTACGTAACCAACATATAAGAGATTTTTTCTATTTCTTATTTGTTTTTTATTACAAAAAAATGCTGATACAGAACATATTAACACAAGAAATTTTTTCATATTTAATATTATAAACTTAGTGTTAACTATATAAATGGAGAATATGGAAATCGAATCCATGACCTCCCGCATGCAAAGCGGGCGCTCTGCCAACTGAGCTAATACCCCTAAAAAAGTACCTCTGATGGGACTCGAACCCACAACCCCCGGATTAGAAGTCCGATGCTCTATCCATTGAGCCACAAAGGCAAACGACTACGGCAAGACTCGAACTTGCGCACGTAAAACGTAACGCCTTGATGATAAAAATAGCAGGGCGTCGCCTTAACCACTCGGCCACGTAGTCTAATGAAGAAAATAAATTTTTTCTTAATTAATTATATGATGAATACCTTATATTACTTTTATTTCAAAAAAGAGCTCCAGGTTTGAGTCGAACAAACGACCTTCTCATTACTAGTGAGGCGCTCTACCACTGAGCTACAGGAGCTTGAATATGACTAATTATTTATGATTAGTAATATAACATATTAAATAAATTTTCAATAATTTTACGCACTCTCCGCGCGCTGCCATCAGATAAAAACATTTTAATAATTAATGACTAGTATGCATAGCAACGGGAAATTAAATTATAAAAGGATTATCAAGGTTGATAAGAAAATTGCGATTACAATTATGGATTTAAGCTACAAAATGTTAACAATGATATATTTATCTGGATTAATGGCCACAATTTACTTAAAAAACGATTACGAAAAATTATCATTTTCATATAAGAATTGAAATATAGATTATCTATAATCATGTCTAAAGAAGATTTATTCAAACAATTAAGAGCAGATATTGATGAAAATCCACCAAATTTAACAAATATTAGTAAATTATTAGAACAGTTTGTTGATGGTTTAACTAAATTTTGTCCATCAAAAACAGAATTAAATAAGGAAATTAGAGAAAGATTTCCAAAAAAAATCAAACCAGAACATACATTATTAATAATGCAAAAATTGATATTTAGTATACAGCAATTTCAATCTCTAAATGATGACAAAATTACAAAGAAAATGCTTTCAGATGTATCAAATAACTTTAATAATGAATCAATAATTGTTTTTTTAAGCGAATTTTATGATCATACTGAAAAAGTTTATAAAGAACTTTGGGAATCTAGAAAAAGATTAGTCAATGGTGAAAATATTATCCCACCAGAACATAGAAAACAAGTCAAAGGTAAAAATGGAATACCTTTTAATATGAAAACAGGAATTTAAAGCTTTAAATGAACCCCTTTATCAATTGGAAGACTTATTCCAGTTATATATCTTCCTTCGGGGGAGCATAATAAGGTTATTCCTTCACCAACTTCATCAGGTGTCATCGGACCATTTGGTGAATATTTTTCTGCCATTTTTTCAACTATAGAATCTCCAGTTGTTTCACGCAAAGCACCAATTCTATCCCATGCCTCTGTTTTAGTAAAGCCAGGAATAACAATATTACAATTAATATCAAGAGGAGCGCATCTTAATGCAAATAATCGCATGGCATATTCCATTATACATTTACCACTACCAGGCATATCATATCCGGGCGAAGGATTAAATTGTGTTGTACATCCAGGAGATGAAATTCCAATTAAAGAACCCCCCTTTTTCATACGAGATATAGAACGTTCGCATATATCAATATAAGCTTCACCGTACATTTTTTGATAAAATCTCATAACATTTATATCAAATTCATCATTCTCAATCAAAGAACCATCTCCAAAAGCAAAATTTTTAGATGGGTTACTTAAACCATCAGAATTTCCAGATGTAATACCAATATATTGACCAGCATTATGTACAGCAACTCCAAGATGATGAGTATTCTTATATTTCATATCATAACATTTGAATAGTTTTTTTCGTGTTGATTTTAAAGAAATATCGCCTGAAAAAAGTTCAACTCGACAGTCATATTTTTTTTCTAAAAAATTACAAGTATCCATCGCAGACTCATAATCACTATTATATGATAATAATAAATCATATTGCTTTTTTGCTAAAGCTTCTGCAATACCTTTACCAATACCCCGCGTTCCTCCTGTTACAATCGCTACCTTGCGTTTTAGTGCAAAAGATGCGGAGGCTTTAAATAGAATGAAACAATTCACTATAAGTGTTATATTCATATAATAGTATTTAAATCAAAAAACCTTATATAATTAATATTCACCAGAATAAATATGGGTAATTGTCAAAAACTTAGGTATAGAATTATAAGGAAAACAAAGTTAGGGGCATCGAATTATGAAATTGTAGATATATTGGAAAAAATCTCTAAAAAAAAGAATTTTCCTCCAGAAATTCAAAGTGTTCTTAATGATTCATGTATGAATATTATGGATGCAAAACTAAAAAGAGAGATATCTGAATTTTTTCCAAGACTTAAAAGAATTCATAAACAAAAGAAGTATTGGAAAAATGCAAAAAATATAACAACCGAATTATTCTTGAAATTGCCTCATAAGTATATAAAAGGATTTCTTGTTTTTTTGGAACAAGACACATATATACTCGATAAACCTAATATTCTTGCTTTCAATTTTTTATTAAACCATTTAGATGATTTAATCAGATATATAGGAAACAGAAAAGAGTCAATACACAATGATGTATTCGATTTTATAATATGTTTTTATGGAGCATATGGAATAGAACCACCAAGTCAGTTTAACTTTCGCGATATAATATACAATGTAACCGAATACTTTTTTACTAAAGAAATTGTGGATATAGAAAATAGAATGCTTAATGCAGGTATAATATAATCATTTTTAACTAATATTTTTTTGGGAAAGTTGTAGAAACACTTCAGTCCAATTATTTACTGCTTCTTCACTCCTCCACATCTTATGAATGTTTTCAGAAATCTTTGAACTTATACTAGCTTTGAGTGATGGATTACATGCAATAGATACAGCAAGTTTTGCATAATCATCTTCATCTTTGGCAATAGCGTCAGAAACACCTAATATATCGTAATATGCCTTTGTCCACCTACCACCAAGATATTTTGCAGGTAATGTTACAACTACAGCACCCATTTCAAATGCCTCTCGTGTAGTAGTACACCCTCCAGCGTAATAAGAGTCTAAGACTACATCTGCCTCTCTATATAATGCAAGTAGTTCATGGTGTGGCAATGAATTTAAATAATATACTCTACTCATATCCAGTCCCCAATCTCTCTCAGCACCACCATGTAGAATAATTATTCCCTCATCATCTTTTTCCAAAACATTCTGTAACATATTGCCAAAGCATGGATGTAATTTGAATGGCTTTTGCATACAGACGTACCATCTTTTACCAGATATGGTAGGAAATAGTATTTTACGCGAACTATCATTCACTCTCTGTTTTGTTATTCTTGAAATGCCTTCCTTAAAAACAGGATTGTAGTATTGATGTATATTGTTCGATGGTAGTAAGACTAATTTCTCAGTATAGTGTTGCGATGCAGCATCAATTTCTGCAGCTTCCCACGATACATAATAGTCAACTGTAGGAATACCTGAAGTTACAGGATGACCGTGAGAAGTCACTTGTATAGGTGCAAGTCTCGACATGGCAAGTCTATGTGTCATAGTTGACATAGTCAGATCTGGATAGAATATTATATCCAATTTCATTGACACAATCTTGTCTCTTGTATAAGAAAGCCACTTAGGAACACCTTCTACTAAAGGGAGTGTTTCTTTCTTTATTTCAATTGTATCTGTAATAGATTCCCATTTTCCACAAAAGGACGAGATAGGTATATTACTCTCATTTAGATAAACTAAATTCAAAGCAAACTTATCTTTTGGTAAACGAGCCAGTGTTTCGCCGAAGTCACGTATCACACTATTTCCATCATATAAAAATGCAGACACTATTCCAATCTTTAGTATTGAACCTCTTTGTTCATTCTTAACATTCATATATTTAAGAGCAGGCCATGCTTTCACAGCAAGCCTATAGTAGTCGTACGCACTTCTGCGCCAATCTTCTTCGTATAAAGTCTCAAGATAAAAAGATGATAATAAACAGTAAACATAATCATCATCATCAGGATGTATAACATTTCGCAAATCCAAATTTTTGGTCAATAAATTTTGTATGAGGTTCCTACATTCTCGCAAAAAAACACTTGCCTCTTCAGATGTATTTGCATGTGCTGCTAAAGCGTATCTTAAAGTCGCCCTTTGTATCAATACATCATCTCCAATTAAACGCGAGCTTGCTGACAAGTCTATGAACTGTTTTGCCTTTTTAAAATTTTTCTGTTGGTGATACCAACGCCCAATCCATGCTGCAAGCAACTTGCCTTTGGGCTCATTTATTGAGTAAGGTCTAGGGGTAGCATTTTTCGCAAGCGTCCTTTCTAAATATGATATACCTAATTTCTGTTGTTCAGTTGTCTTACCTTCAACAAGTGTTTTAAAACCAATATTCGTTAGTATGTCAATGTTGGTAACACTGTCCTCAAGATAATAAGACATTAATTTTTATTTATTAATTTATATTTATTAATCTTGGATTGGCTCGAAATTCATATCCGAAATAGTATCAATCAATTCGTCTGGTATTGGTGATTTTGAACGAAGTTCCTCTCTTGCAACTGTATCAGGATATCTTTTAATTTCATTTTCCAATTCAGACGGTAAAATTTCATGAAATTCATTGTCTGGTCCTTCTACGTGATTTTCACTAATTATAAATATATTTCCGCGTATATCTTCAAAAATACGACGAGAAATACCAATTTCATCAACAAATTTATAATCATGTGGTTCTGTGTTCAGATAATCTCGTCTTGCATTGATTATACGATTCCATAAGCTTCTCCTATTACTTAGAGAAAGGTCCATTGGTGAAATATACTTAGCATAGGTAATATATGGTCTATTTCTTCCTTGTTCATCAGTAAGAATATGTCTCGGAATATCGTGTAAAGTATTTCTATTTCGTGAAACTTGACGACTTTCTCCAAATTGAAATCTAATAACTTTATAAAATTTACCTTCAATTAAATCTTGTCCAAGAACTTTCTTTCCTCCGCCATATTGATAATTTGATAAATTTCTACTAATATCTAATGGAAAACCTGCTAATTCATAATTTGTTGCTTCTCGAGCTCTATGTGCTAGAGATGTAGCATCTTTAATTGCACTTAATGTTCTAATTATATCAAGAAAATGTTTGTGTAGAATTTTTTCTCCAATTGTATAATCTGTATTATTTTCTAAATCATCAACATATTTCTCAGCATATTGAAGAAGATTTACAACATTTCCATAAGAATCAACACTTTTTTCATTTAAAGTATAGAATCTACCCCAATACATATTTGCAAATCCTTCAGGAGTTACAGTATTAAACGATCTTTTGAATCTTTTAAAAGAATTATGAATCAATTCAACTTGTCTATTATCCATATTTCTCATTCTAGGTTCTAAAGTATATTTATTCCAAACATGAACATTAATGTTGTAATAGAAAAGTTTTTGTGATAGCGTCCTGTAAGACACTACCATAGAATCATAATCCGGATTTGGGCCAAGTTCTTCGGCACTAGCAAACCGATGGGCACGAATTTCTAAAAATATATTAATTAGTTCTTCAGGTTCAGGAATATTTGAACCTCCAAACTGAAATTTAGCTAATTCATTGCTAATATCTTCTGGAAATGCTGCTAATTGATAATTAACCGACTCTCTTTTCCTTCTGTGTAGATTTTTTGCACCTTCTATCGCTATTAATGTTTTAAATAGTTCGACTCTATGACCTATAATTTCAATTTCAGTTGTCATATTATCAATAGAATTTAACATAGTTGGATTATTTCCATGATTAGCATTCATCAAATCCTGCCTCATATTTTTGAGATCTTGTAAATAATTTTCAGAATATGGTATAAGGGTAACAATATTACCATTTCCATCAACACTTTTTTCTGTCAAATCAAATTGATTATTGTAATATGCTCTTGCTATATGGTTTAAACTGGCATACGCACTATTTGCTATTCCTCCGATTCCTAATCGTCTAAATTTTTGAAACGAGATATGCAATAATTCAAATTTTTCTGCTTCAGCATCAACACCAATATAATACATATCGTTAACAGAAGCAACGTTATTATTGTATGGATTAAGTAACGTTAATCTGAAAAAATTAAGTTTTATATTTTCTTGTTCTCGAGTATGAATTTCTGTTTTTATTTGTACAAAAGTATTTAATAATGTTTCAATATCTGGTGGAGATCCACCAACAGTCTTTTTTCTGGACTTTTTACGAAAGTTTCTATTTACAAATATTCCCATTAATAGTAAGCATATAAAAATTAAATAAATGAGGAATAAGCGGATTTATCTAAAGTTACAAGTAGTCTCCATTTTTCAGGGGAAATACATCCGATAGTCATTAATATATCTTTTCCCCCTTTTAATATAGCATATTCTGGACAATTTCTTTTTATGGAACATATAAATGCGTCTATTTTAAATTTTTTTGGTTTGTATTTACATATTTCTGTTATTGCATAATGACAACAACAATTTTGAAATTGCCAGGTTATAAACATTTGATTGAATTCGTTATTAATTAAGTTTTTAATCAGATTATAATGATTTTCACAGTGTTCATAATGCAATGTATATGGATTTGATATAAAACTCTTTATTTGATTTAAAATATCCTCACATAAAATTGTGGAGAGACAATAACATTGGTTAATCATTCTTATCTTTTATATTGTGTTTTTTCTTTTTGGGATATAAAAAATGTGTTAAGTATATGTTCCACAGATTGGAATATCTGAGTTTAAGGAAGATTGATACAGTAATTTGTCCTAACACTGGAAGATTTGGAAATGAAATATTTAGCATTATACTTGCAATTTGTCTATGCCTTGAATACAAGATAGGTTTAATTAAATTGCCACAGATTCCGTTGTATTATGATAAAGATGAAATATTTACATGGATTATAAGCTTGGAATTCCAAAGTGATAAAACATATGAATTTAAGATGAATCATTTTTGGACTTATAATAATTTAAAATTATTCAAATTAGAAAAGTATAAAGAAAAAGTAAAAAATCTGCTTTATAATACATTCTCATTCCCACAAAATAACAATTTTAACAACAATATATTACATATACATATTAGATCTGGTGATATTATGCTGAAAGACAAAGGTTGTGGAATGGTACAACCACCGTGTATATATTATGAAAATGAGATAAAAAAGCATAATTGGGATAAAGTAATAATAGTATCAGAAGATACTATTAATCCTTGTATCAATTATTTGGTAAAAAAATATGATAATGTAATATATTTTGGAAAAAATTCATTGGAATGCGATATATACGAATTATTGTCAGCTACAAATCTAATGTGTGGACGTGGCACGTTTATTCCTACACTATCTATTTTTATGCCACATCTAAAAAAACTCCATTATCCACAAGATGGAGATGTTATACATAGTCATTATTTACTGAAAACATTTAATGGCGAAAAATGTATAGAACATAATGAATATGCAGAGTATTATAATGAGATAAATAAGCTTGGAGGTTGGAACTACAATGAGAATATTAAAAATCTTATGTTAAACTTCACAATTTAGATATTGTGTTTTTCTTTTTGTGATATAAAATGATGAATAGTATGGAATTCAATAGTGACGTTTGGATAGAGATAAAAAAATACAAATTTCATAGACATTTATGGGAAATACCCAAATATAAGAGATTTAACAAAGTTCTTGAGAAATTACCAAAATGTGGTACAAGTCCATCTGTTATTAATTACTGTAAAACACCCTCCGTTATAGTGTCAACTTCTAATATAAATGATAAATATGTAAAAATATACGAATATATTTCTTGGAAAAGACAGAAAATATATTTAGTAACATTTGTATGTATTCCTAAATCAGAAGATACTGATACATTTATATTGAACGCATTGAAGTCTTTCCACTATGATGTATATGTACCATAAGCCTACCATCCAGCATAAAGAATATCCTCCTTTCCAATATTTGGTTCCTTTAGAAAGTCAATAATACTCTGACGAGTTCCTATTAATTCTGCATTTTTTGCTTTTTCTAACAAATCCAATTTATTACATTTATTAACCAAGAATGTTGGATATGTTTTAAGACAATCCCATTCATAATTAAGTTTATAATGCTCTACTAATCTCCTTTTACTCATAATTTCATACTTATTTATTGGTACATTTTGGTGTACATATGTAAGACAGTATTTATCCCACCACTTTATAATTTTATTCACGCACTCATTTTCCTTCTTATATTTTTCATTAAATTCTTTGCATGTATTTACAAATTTATTCCGATTATAAAGATACAAAATATTCACAATATCCCAAGGTATTGACATTCTATATTTATACTTATTCAAATCAGTTTATCATTTTTTCCTGAATAAAGTCTCAGTTAATCAGCAATAGTGAAACACCCAGTCCTGTAATTGGGAGTCCCTTATTGGTATAAAAACACCACATGTCACAAATTCGAATGTTTTAATCGTCCAGATTTTTTTTCTTACATACGTTTATACAATGGGAGGAGGATTGATGCAATTAGTAGCTTATGGTGCCCAAGACATTTACCTTACCGGTAACCCTCAAATTACCTTCTTCAAGGTAGTTTACCGCCGCCACACAAACTTCTCGATGGAAGCCATCGAGCAAACCTTCAACGGTTCGGCCGATTTCGGCAAGCGCGTAACATGCACTGTTTCGCGTAACGGTGACCTCATGCACCGTGTATACCTTCAAGTCACTGTCCCTCAGGTCACTGTCGCGGACACCTTGACCTTCCGTTGGCTTAACCACCTCGGTCACGTACTTGTCAAGTACGCCGAGGTCGAGATTGGCGGACAACGCATTGACAAGCACTACGGTGACTGGTTACACATCTGGAACGAGCTTTCGCAAGAAGCCGGAAAGAAGGTTGGTTACGCCAACATGATCGGTAACGTACCCGCTCTTACCCAACTCACCACCGGTGACGCGGCCACTTCGGTCGTCCCAGAAATGGATCTTTACATCCCTCTTGAGTTCTGGTTCTGCCGCAACCCCGGACTTGCCCTCCCTCTTATTGCTCTTCAATACCACGAGGTCAAGATTAACATCGAATTCCGTGCCGCCTCGGATTGTTGCTTCGGAACCGCCGGCTCTGCCGGTCTTTCCCTCGCCGCCGCTTCGCTCTTCGTTGACTACATCTACCTTGACACCGATGAGCGCAGACGTTTCGCCCAAGTCTCGCACGAGTACCTCATTGAGCAAGTTCAATTCACTGGTGACGAATCGGTCTCGAGCGTCAGCAACAAGATCAAGCTCAACTTCAATCACCCATGTAAGGAACTTATCTGGGTTGTCCAAAAGGATGCCGTTCTCCTTGACGCGGCCACCGGCGGAAAGCAATGGTTCAATTACACTGACGCCGAAGACCTCACCCCATACAGCGGTAACCCATCGGACCCATATGGCGGAGATATCGTCCTTGTCGCACCAAGCGCTGCGAACCAAGACACCGCGGCCTACCCAAGCTCCACCGGTCTCACCAGTGGAAACGCCGTACAATGGGTCAGCAAGGACAGTGGTTTCAACCCTGTCTTCTCGGCCAAGCTCCAACTCAATGGTCACGACCGTTTCTCGGAGCGCATGGGCAGATACTTCAATCTTGTCCAACCTTACCAACACCACAGCAACGTACCCAAGACTGGTATTAACGTTTACTCGTTTGGTTTGAAACCAGAAGAGCATCAGCCATCGGGAACCTGTAATATGTCGCGTATCGATAACGCTACCCTTCAACTTACCCTCACCGCCGCCGCGGTTTCGGGTGATGCCAAGGTCCGTGTTTACGCCACCAATTACAACGTTCTCCGCATCATGAGCGGCATGGGAGGATTAGCCTACTCGAATTAAGTGTTTTCGCTTATTCATTACATTCTTGTAGCAATGTTGTAAAAACTTAAAAAATTTTAAGTTAAAAATGTTTAACTTTTTATAAATTATAAACTAATATGAAAATCCCTATAATTCTTATAGGGTGCCTGTGTATAGCATGTAGTCTGCTATACTACGTATTTCATCATCCATCTCCCCAAAAATCGAAACGATTGAGAACAGATCAATTGTTATCATTAGTTTGTACACAAAAGCTTGGAACGAATGATACACCGATTTATATAATTGATAATTTTTTATCAGAAAAAGAATGTGCTGAGTTAATTAAGTCTTCTAAACCCAAGCTTGAGCCTGCAACGGTTGTTTCTTCGACTAATTCTGATAATATAGTGAATAATGAGAGAACTAATAAAACAGCTCATTGGACAGAGGAGGATATCGAAGTAAAGATTGACAAAAAAATTATAGATACAATTAAAATTTATTCAAAAAAATCAGAAACACCCCAAGTCCAAAATTATCAAATTTCAGAAGAATATAAACCGCATTATGATTATTTTGAAAAGCATGCAGTAGATGAACTAAAAAAAGGAGGACAGCGTTCGTTTACGTTTATGATTTATTTAAATGATGTTGAAGAAGGTGGACAAACAAAATTTGTAGAATTGAATCAAAAAATTACTCCAAAATTAGGAAAAGCGGTTATTTGGTGTAATTTAGATCATCATAATAAGCCTGACAAACAAACTTTACATGCAGGTATGCCTGTGATTAAAGGAGAAAAATGGATTCTTACAAAATGGTTCCGCGATTATGATTAAACCGTTTCTATATCCTATATAAGAACATAGTATTAAAGTTATAATAACAAGTAAAAAACTTGTTCATGTTAAACAGGAGCTATGGTGTAATGGCCATCACTCTAGGTTTTGTCCTTTTTATAAAAAAAGTAGACCTATTCTAGCAATCTGGGTTCAATTCCCAGTAGCTCCTCTTTTTAAAGGGAATGTGGCCTAACGGCAAGGCGTGTGATAGGAATATTCCAGTTAATGGTGTTTCCACAAGATTGCTGGTTCGAATCCAGTCATTCTCATTTAGCAACTATAAGTTGCTCTTTTATGTATAATTACTTTTCAGATGAATAAAACTGCGAAGCCAATATCTGATTTTCTGATGGTGTGACCCATTCCAAATTATATAATTTGCAGTCAGTTTTATCATGATTGCGGTGATTTACAAATGGTTTACCATAAATATTTGGTATAAATACTTGAGCAACCAGTCTGTGTATTTTAAAAGTTGTCTTATTAATTCCAATATTTATATTCTTATAACCAGAAGAATGAATACTCCCTTTTAAAATATTACCCTTTGGATTTTTTATTCGACCTTGGTCAGATACTTTATAACCAATATACCCTTTAAGAATTTCTTTTGGTATATCTTTCCATATTTCATTTTCAAATATATTCTCTTGTGAAGTATCATATATCCATTTAAAACCATGAGACGTTTTACGTTTATTTAGACAAACGGCAGAGATATTCTTCCATCCACCTTCTACTCCCTTATTATCGAGTAACCATTTCGCAGCATCACGTATCGTTTGATAATATTCTAATTTTTCTCCATCAAGAGAACAACGCCAAACTGCCCGTGACCCCCTTAATCGAGTAACTTCTGTTGATGGTTTTCGTAGGTGAATATTTTGTTCAGTTATAGTAGCCCATTCTAGATTTTCAACTCTATTGTCTGCTCGATTATGGTTTTTATGATTAACTGTCGGCTTATTTTCAGGGTTTGGTATAAATGCTAATGCTATTAATCTATGTGCAAGTGGAAATTTTCTCTTTCCTTCATTATTTCTTACTGATAATACTATATATCCATCTTGTCTTGGTTTAACTGACAAAAATTTTTTATAGTGTTTTGACCAAACTTTACCAGTATTTGAAAATTTATAGTTTGAATATTCCTCTAATTCTTTCCAAATCTCAGGCATATTACTTTAATATATTGATTGCGTTTTATAATCATTTTTGTTTAAATCTTATAACCATTTTGTCCATATCCAACTATACAATGTAGCTGATAAAAACCCGATTGTTGTCGGTGCTGCTATTGGCTTTCTAAAAATTCTTAGGATAACATATAGTCCTGCAGCGAACACGAATTCTTGCCAAATTTCATTCATATTATGTTAATATATGGGTAAAATCTTATAATATTTTTGTATGAAACTCTAATATTGATGTATATATAATGTTATATGTCAAGTGATGAAAAATACTTATTTTTATTAATTTACACACAAAAATATCTATGATTTAAATAAGATGCCAGATGGTGCCCGTCGTAAATTAAGATTCTGGGAATTTACCAGTGATGAAATTCAGACACTTTTTTTTTCTAATATGCCTGGAAGACAATTGAGAGGTTATAAAATTGCACAAGAATTAACAACGGACTTATATCCCGATTGGAATGAGCATAATGATAGTGCCCAATATTCAGGTGCGTTAATAGATCCTGAATACACATCTACTGAAGATCAGAAATTATTTTTTAGAGAACATTTGTCACAGCAATTTAGAAGTTATCATATTGCGAATGGTCTTATGGCGGACTATTATGATATATCTCCTAATGTTGATCAACCGGAACCAGAACCCGAGCCAGAACCTGAATTACAACCAGAGCCAGAACCTGAACCGGAACCGGAACCAGAACCTGAACCGGAACCGGAGCCAGAACCTGAACCAGAACCAGAAATACCCGCGGAACCAGAACCGGAACCGGAACCACAGCCAGAACCGGAACCAGAGCCAGAACCAGAACCAGAGCCAGAACCTGAGCCTGAACCAGAACCAGAGCCAGAGCCAGAACCTGAACCGGAACCAGAACCGGAACCGGAACCAGAACCTGAACCTGAAATAGAACCAGAGCCGGAACCAGAACCGGAACCAGAACCAGAACCTGAACCGGAACCAGAACCGGAACCGGAACCTGAACCTGAACCTGAACCTGAACCTGAACCTG
>CEQM01257719.1_pt1 | contig 14769 bp, 10 predicted proteins | sample 531111 | NCBI WGS metagenome assembly CEQM01 (sample SAMEA2621278, study PRJEB7988) | marine metagenome | biome: marine biome (ENVO:00000447); feature: deep chlorophyll maximum layer (ENVO:xxxxxxxx); material: "saline water (ENVO:00002010), including plankton (ENVO:xxxxxxxx)" | depth 120 m
ACAGTTAAGCACTCTAAATCAAATAAAAGTTTTACTAAAGAATAATGACAATATTCTTGCTCAGGTATCTAGATTAATAAAAGAGAATAAAGATCTTGATAAGTTAAGTAAGGATGTAAAAAAGAATCAAGCAGATAGTTTAATTAAAAACTTAGAAAGTAAAATAAAACATATTAATAAAGTAAAATTTATTTCCACTCAATTACAAGTTGATCCCGAAACAATGAAGAATATTTGTTTTTCTTTAATTAATAAATACGATAATATATTTATTGTTTTGTCAACACAAAAAAATAATAAAGTAATTTTAAATATAGCATTAAGTAAATCTCTGGTAAATAAAAGAAAAATAAATGCTTCTAAATTGATTAATGAAGTTGGTGTTCATGTTAATGCCCGTGGTGGTGGTCAACCCTTTTTTGCAGTTGCTTCTGGCGATAATTTAGATGGGGTAGATAACATTTTTCAGGATTTAGAAAAAATTATTAAAGATTCTTAATAAGTTTTTCATCTACTAAATTAGGGATAGTAACTTTTAGGAATTTTTCTTTTTTCATAGCAGTTTTAATAGCTTGGATAGCTTCTTTGTTTCTTGCCCAAGACCTTCGTGCAATACCATTATTAACATCCCAGTGTAGCATACTTTTTAGATTATCCTCAGCTTGTTTGGATCCGTCTAATAGTAATCCAAATCCTCCATTGATAACCTCACCCCAACCAACTCCTCCACCATTGTGAATCGATACCCATGTGGCTCCTCTAAAACTATCACCAATTACATTTTGAATTGACATATCTGAAGTATATTGCGAGCCATCATAAATGTTAGAAGTTTCTCTGAAAGGAGAATCTGTTCCAGAAACATCATGATGATCTCGTCCAATAACAATTGGGCCTATTACACCTTTTTTGATGGCATTATTAAATGCTTGAGCAATATTAATTCTTCCATCGCTATTTGCATAAAGTATTCTAGCTTGTGATCCAACAACTAAATTATTATTTTTAGCAGCTTTTATCCAATCAATATTATCTTGCATTTGTTGTTTTATTTCACTGGGGGCATCTACAAGTAATTTTTTTAATTCTAATTGAGCTATTTTATCTGTTCTCTCTAAATCTTCTTTTTTATTTGACATACAAATCCATCTAAATGGACCAAAGCCGTAATCAAAGCACATTGGTCCCATGATATCTTGTACATATGAGGGATATTTAAATTCTCCGTTATCTTTTAAAATATCTGCATGAGCTCGACTCGCTTCTAGTAAAAAAGCATTACCATAATCAAAGAAATATGTTCCTTTATCAGTGTGTTTATTAATATATTTCACATGTTTTTTCAAAGCCCTTTTTACGAATTTTTTAAATTCATCAGGTTGATTTTTTATCATTTGGTTAGATTCTTTAAATGATAAATTATTAGGATAATATCCACCTTGAAATGGATTATGTAAAGAAGTCTGATCAGATCCAATATCAATAAATATATTTTCTTTATAAAATTTTTCCCATACATCAATAATATTACCATGGAATCCAATTGAAACAATTTTTTTTATTTTTTTTAGATTTTTTATTCTTTTTACTAATCTATCTAAATCAGATGTTATCTCATCTATCCATCCTTGTTCATATCTTTTATATAGTGCTTTTTTATTAATCTCAGCAGTTACACTAATTAATCCAGCAATTTTTGCAGCTTTAGGTTGTGCTCCGCTCATACCACCTAATCCAGATGAAACAAATAGCTTAATTTTATTTGAGTTGCTTTTTAACATTCTTGCTGCATTTAATATAGTAATTGCAGTACCATGAACGATTCCTTGAGGTCCAATATACATAAAAGACCCTGCAGTCATTTGTCCATATTGTGTAACACCTAAAGCATTGAATCTATTCAAGTCAGATGCAGTAGAATAATTTGGAATCATCATACCGTTTGTTATAATTACTCTGGGTGCATTCTTATGAGAAGGAAATAGTCCTAAAGGATGACCGGAGTATAAAACTAAACTTTGCTTATTAGTCATTTCAGATAGATATTGCATAGTAAGTAGGTATTGTGCCCAATTTTGAAAAACAGATCCATTACCTCCATATGTTATCAATTCATCTGGATGTTGAGCGACACTATGATCAAGATTATTGCTAATCATCATCATAATGCTTGCTGCTTGTGTTGACTTATGTGGAAAATCATAAATACTTTTAGAAGTGATTTTATAAATAGGTTTGAAGCGGTACATATATATTTTGCCAAATTTTTTTAATTCTTCCAAAAACTCTTTGATTAGTTCTTTGTGGTGTTTTTTTGGAAAATATCTAAGTGCATTTTTAACAGCTAGTATTTTATCTTCTTTCGATAGATTTTGTTGTTTAGATGGAGCATGATTGATTGCTTTAGAATACTCTTTTTTTTGTGGTAATTTAGACGGAATGCCTTGTTGAATTAATTTAAAAAACTCTACTTTTTTCATAATTATTTTTTTTTGTATGGACAGTGTCTACAATTTGAGTCACAGCAATAGCCTCGATTAATATGATATTTTTCTGTAAACACAACATATCCTTCGTCGGCTATATAGTATTCATCAGATTTTAATTTTTTTAAAAATGAAAGATTACTCATATAAATCACTCTTCAGTACAAATTACTAATTCTAAAATTGTTTGAATCCCTGTGCCATAAGGAGTTGTGTCTTCAAAATTAAGTAAGCCATCATTGTCAATATCATCATCAAAATCATTAAGAATATTATCATTATCAATATCAGTATTTTGAATATGTCTAACACCTAGTTTGTAAATATCAGAATCAATAATGGACCCATCACCTCCTTCATTAATTGTCCAGCATCCCTGGCAGTCTTCAAGCCATGCAATTTCATCCCATACATCATCCAGTTCACATACATAAAAACTTCCATAAAAGCTATCAAGGTTACCATTAAAATTGTCTAAAAAATAACTATTGCAATTTCGACATATTTCATTTTCACAGCTTGTAAAAGATAGCAAAATACTACATAATATTAATAATATCATATTTTGATTCATATTGAATATTCTTGTTTTTTAATTATAATCATTTAACTTCAAATTAATATATAAAACACTATATAAATTTTGAATTTAAATATACCTAGCATTATAACAAAGATAAATTGTAATTTATTTGTTAAAAAAGAAGTTAAAGTATTTATAAAAAGAGATGATCTAATTCATAACATTATTTCTGGTAACAAATGGAGAAAATTAAAGTTTAATTTTCAATTAGCTAAAAAAGAAGGATATAATCAAATTTTAAGTTTTGGTGGAGAGTATTCTAATCATTTACATGCATTAAGTTATGCAGCAAATCAGTTAGGCTTTAAATCAGTTGGTGTTATAAGAGGGGATAAAAAAAAACTTAATCCAACTCTATCTTTTTGTAAATCACAAAATATGAATTTTCATTATTTAGATAGATCAATTTACAGATCATTTAAATATTCTAAAAAAACTTTATTTGACTTGCAAAAATTATTTGGAAAATTTTATATTATTCCTGAGGGAGGAAATAATCATCTTGGTGTAAAAGGATGTCAAGAAATAGTCACAGAATTAGATTGTGATTTTGATTATATATGTAGTCCAGTTGGGACCGGCTGTACTGCATCAGGTATTATTAGTTCTATAAATAGTAATCAACAATTCATTGGATTTTGTGCATTTAATAAAACTTTTGAACAGCATAATAGTATTGTTAATTATTGTAATTCTGAATTATACAGTAATTGGCACTTAATTGCTGATAATCATTTTGGTGGTTTTGCAAAGATAAATAGTAATTTAATTAAATTTGTTAGTCAATTTTATATGGATTATAAAATTAAACTAGATTTAATTTATATGGGTAAACTCTTTTATTCTCTTTTTAATTTAATTGAAAAAGGATATTTTCCTTCAAATTCAAAAATTATAGTCTTACATACAGGTGGGTTACAAGGTTTAGAAGGATTTAATTTTAGTTATTAAAATGAAAGCAAATATTTTATTTTTTTTAATCTTTTCTTATACATTGTCATATTCTCAAATCATACAAGAATATGTGAAAAAGTATAAGGATATAGCAGTTAATGAAATGTATCTTTATAATATACCTGCAAGTATAACCCTGGCTCAAGGTATTCTTGAGTCGGGAAGTGGTGAGAGCAACCTTGCAGTAAATGCTAATAATCATTTTGGTATTAAATGTCATATTGATTGGTCAGGATCTGTAATTTATCATGATGATGATGAAAAACAAGAATGTTTTAGAAAATATAATAATGTTAATGAATCTTATAGAGATCATTCACTCTTTTTGTCAGAAAGAAAACGATATGCTTTTTTATTTGAATTAAGAAAAAATGATTACAAAGGTTGGGCCAAAGGATTACAACAAGCAGGGTATGCAACTAATAAAACTTATGCAAAGAAACTAATTAAATTAATTAATGATTATAATCTTGATAAATATGATCATGAAAAATCTAGTAAAATTGATTTAATAAAATTAAATGGAAGTAATAATTCTAGAGATAAAAAAAATGTGTATGAAAATAATTTCATTAAATATGTAATTGCTAAAGAAGGTCAGTTATATGATGATATTGCTGAGGAAATGGATGTTTGGCTGTGGGAATTACTTAAATATAATGAGTGTGAAATTGATAGATTTCTTTTTGAGGGTGAAAAAGTTTATCTTCAACCAAAGCGACGAAAAGGATATAAAGCATTTCATATTGTTTTAGAAAGTGAGACAATGTATTCTATTTCTCAATTGTATGGAATAAAATTAAAACATCTTTATAAAAAAAATAGAATGGAATTTGGAAGTGAACCCTATATTGGGCAAAAACTGAATTTGCAACAAAAATTAAAATTTTAATTTATTTTATAATTATAAATTACTCCTTCTTTACTTCCTGTTATTAAATTTAATTTACCAGATTTTGAATCTTTGCTTATACTATAATCCGTGGTTCCAAAAAATGGAGTTGTATATAGTTGTCCATTTTCATTAATTAAGTAAATTAAATTTTCATTTTTATGTTTCACACTAATTATAATAGAATCGTTATTATAGAATAATTTAGGTAATGATTCTGGCTTTGTTTTGAATTTAAATTCAAAAGTATTTTTTTTAGATGAGTAGAACAATTTGTTTTCTTTTATAATAACAACTTGATTATCATTTTTAACATATTGGTCTTCACTAGATAAATTATGATTTAATGTGTCCACAACACCATTGAAATTTAAACAAATAACATTTTTATTGTTATCTAGAGTAATTAATTTGCTGGTTTCTTTCGAATTATTATAAATTAAATTAAAACCATTGTCACTTCTATAAATTTTATCTTTTACAACTACTCTTTGTTGACCTTTTCTATTTAATAAGTGGGTAGTACCATTTTCTTCGCTTATTACGATGTAGTCTTTATTTGAAATTTGATAATGTTCTGGTGTATTTTGAATATTAGAATTTGCATTTGTGAATTGCCATCCAGAAATGATTTGACCATTATCATCATACATAGCCACTTGGTTATTCATGATTGATAAAATTCTGTAATTTTTATTTTCATCGTAGTCAAATAGTCCCAGTGGTATTGACATCTCATTATTAGTTTTTATTGGAAATGGAGATACATTTTTTCCATTTCTATCAATTAAATGAATAGCATCTTTAGTATTAAATAAGTATTGTAATTTATTATTTTTATATCTGTCAATTTGGTGAATTTTACTAATAATAGTATTGTTTAATTGTTTTTTCCATAAAATATCACCTCTATTATCGATTAAATAAATAATATTTTCAACATCTTGGGTCATAATCTCTAATTCATTGTTGTAATGATTAAGAACAAATTGAGGTTGATATGTAGTTTCATTATTAAGGTTTAATGTCCAAGCAGTTGGGTTTTGAATTGTAGTATTTTCGTGTAATAAAATAATTGAGTTAAAAAAATAATCTTTTGATGCAATATTTTTTGATAGTATTGAATTAAAAACTTTTTTCCATTCTTGTTTGTGATTTTGAAAATTCAAATAAAAAGAGGTGTGTGATTTAGATCCTAATTTTTGTGACATAATTTTTAAAGCCTTACTGCCACCAATTGTCTGCTTGGATATTTTATTATTAATTAATGCTTTGATATTTTGTTTATTTTCACAAAAAATAAAGTAATTCCCTATACTTGTATAGTAGATATTATTCCATTTTAATAATAACTCATTTAACCAATCACCTTTAGGCATATTTTTTCTTGTAATTTCATAAATATCATATTTTAGATATTTTTCTTTTTCATTTATTTGATGCTTTTTTAAATATTGTAAGCACATATTGTTTTTATCTGGCTTGAAGATTATATGTGATTTTTTCATAAACACTGGATCAGTGTATGCAACATTAATTTCAGACGGGGACCAATCTTTATATGATAGATGATAAATATTTTTGTGAGCACCATCAGTAATAATATTAATTACTTCGTTTAAATCTGATTCGTTGTTAATTTGATATTTATAAAAACCTTTTATATGTCTTGGTAAAATTGCTTCTATGTCGGAATTTTGTGTGTCACTATATTGATTATTTTTTAAGTATTTAATTTTACCTCTATTTGTAACACCATTGAAAATAATATTATCTTCATTTAATTCTAAATCAAAACATGACCATGTATTTGAGTTGAGAAATATGTTTTTTTGGCCAATTAATTTTTCTAAGAATTGTGTTTTTACAAGGACATTTAAGTCACTATATTTTGGGAGATTAGTATTTAGCTTTTTTATAGGATTTAAATCTAATAGACTCGATTCTGTATTAATCTGCCTAATGCTTTCTTCAATAATAATTTTAGAAAAACTTAATAGAAATATATTATTATGTATAGAGAAAAATAAATCTTTTTTGTCTTCTTTGTTGTCACCAATCTTAATATTATTAATTATGACTCCATCGTATTTTTTAGCATTATTTTTATTGCTATTTATTGTTTGAGCTAATTTATTTTCTTTTATTTCTAGATTAGAAATATTAGTTATTAAAAGAATATTATTCATATTTTCTCCAATTATAACTGAACTTAGATAAACATTTTTTCCATAAAATAGTTCTGCAATATTATAAGTACTATTAATTTGTTTTATAATCTTTAAATTATCAGATAAAAAACCTATTGCTTTCAATTGTGACCACCATGGAAATTCATTAATTTTTGAATAAATTTTAAATGGATCGTGATATTTAATTATTAAATCAGAATTTTTTGGAATTGCTTTAGTAATGTCAACATCATTGATATCTCTGTCATTAAAACAGGAGACTAATAAAAGAGCTAAAATAAAAATGCAATATTTTTTCATACTATAATTGAAGTGTATATTGTTTTTCCAACAATTTAAAGCTTTTTCTATGATGTATTGATATTCCATATGAAATGATTTGTTTTCTATGTTCTTTTGTTGGATACCCATTATTACAGAGCCAATTATATTCAGGATATTTAATATGAAGTTTATGCATAATTGTATCACGATGTGTTTTAGCGATTATTGAGGCTGCTGCAATTGAAGCAAATTTAGCATCGCCTTTAATAATGCATTTGTGATTGATATTTGGATAGGGGTTGAATTTGTTACCATCAATAATTAATAATTCAGGTTTTTTTTCACTTTTTTTAATAATTTCGTCTATTGCAATATGCATTGCCTTAATTGATGAATTTAGAATATTAATTTTATCAATTTCTTTAACATTGATTATTCCAATGCTCCATTGCAAGCTTTTTGTTTTTATATATTTTGCTAATTGAATTCGTTTATTTTTTGATAATTTTTTTGAGTCATTTAAATCTGGGTGAAAAAAATCATTCTTTAACATAACTGCACTTGCAACCACTGGACCTGCTAAAGCTCCTCTACCAGCTTCGTCACATCCGCAGATTAATAAATCACTATGATATTTTTTAATAGTCATTTTCTTTAGTTTATAGATTTGATTATCTTCCATATAAGATTAGCACTTTTTGACCAATCAAAATCTTTAATTCTATTTTCCCCATTTTTAATAAGTGACTTTCTAGTCATAGGATTTTTTTCTATTTGCATCATAGCATTTGATATTTCTTCGGTACTATGAGGATTAATAATAATTGCTGCATTATCAGCAATTTCTGGCATACAGCTAGTGTTAGAGGTAATTACCGGCACATTACATTTCATTGCTTCAATAATTGGGAGGCCAAATCCTTCGAATAAAGAAATGAAACACAGAGCTTTTGCAGACCCTAAAATATCAACTAACTCGCTATTTTTAAGACGCCCTAAAAAAAATACATCATTTGTATAATTCATTTTCTGATGTATTTTTTTTGTGCTTTTGTCTAGCCATTTATTTTCCCCTATTATTAATAATTTAGATTGACCATTGTTTTTTTTGTACTGGTCAAAAGACAATAACAAATTTTTGATATTTTTTCGTTTGTGCAAGCTACCTATGAAAAGAAAAAAATCTTTACCATTAGTGTATTTTTCTTTTATTTGCAATTGTGTTTGGTTAGATGCAGAGTGAAAGTATTCGGACACACCATTATATACTACATCTATTTTTTTGTCATCAATTCCATATTGCTTTTTGATATCATTTTTTGAAAAATTTGATACGGTAATTATTTTATTTGCACGATTTGCATATTTTTTAAAATAGTATCTGTAAAAAACACTATGTGTCCAATTTAAATCATTTGGAAAGTGTTCAAAATTTATATCATGTATAACTGCTATTGATGGTGATATGCAGTTTTGAGGAATAAATCCATCAGGAGAAAAAAAAACATCTGCTTGAATCTTCTTAAGAAGTCTAGGGAGTTGAAATTCTACCCAGAAATACCATAATACTGGATGTCGTGTTGCAGGTGGTAATATATGTGGTATAATATTTTTGTTAAATATAAAGTCCGAAGAAAAGGGTCTGTCAAATATGAAGTGAAATTCAACTTCTGGATTATTATTTACTATTCTTTTTAGGATTTCAAATGTAAACTTACCAATACCATCGATTTTATCTTTGATAAGTAATCTTGTATTTATTGCAATCCTCATTTATGTAATTTAATGAATTATCAATAATTGTTAATATGATAATTAGATATTTTACGTTAACTTAAAAAAACTTATTTAGTTAATCATATATGAAAAGGAAATTTATTTGGAATTTACTTTTGGTTGTAGTTTTAAATTTACTCATAAAACCATTTTATATATTAGGAATTGATGCTGAGGTAATCAATAGAGTAGGAGCTAGTGTCTACGGTAATTATTTTGCATTAATTAATTTTTCGTTTCTTTTAAATATCATTTTAGATTTAGGTATTACTAATTTTAATGTAAAGAATATTGCACAGCATCAGCAGTTGTTAGATAAACATTTTTCAGGTATAATTACTTTAAGAATATTTCTGGTTTTATTTTATTTACTTGCTACTGTTTTAATTGCTGTATTTATTGGTTATGACAAGACACAATTTAAAATACTTATGATACTTGCCTTGAATCAATCTTTGGTAGCTTTTATTTTATATGTGAGGTCTAACTTAGCAGGTTTACATTTGTTTTTTCAAGACGGATTTATTTCAATTCTAGATAGACTATTGTTAATTATTATTTGCTCTATATTATTATGGGGGGGTACATTTAATAGTGCTTTTCAAATTGAATGGTTTGTTTATGCTCAAACGGCTGCTTATAGTATTACTTTATTGTTTTCTTTTAGTTTGGTAATTCGTCGGACTTCAAGATTCCAATTTCATTGGAATAAATTATTTGCTATTTTGATTTTAAAAAAAAGTTTACCATATGCACTATTAATTCTATTGATGACAATTTACTATAGAATTGATAGTATTATGTTGGAGAGAATGATTAATGATTCTGCAGAACAGGCTGGTATATATGCACAAGCATATAGATTTTTTGAGGCTTCAAATATGTTAGCTTATTTATTTGCAGCACTATTACTACCTATTTTATCTAGGATGATTAAGTTAAATGAGTCAATTCATGAAATTATAGATTTTTCATTTAAGACATTAATTTCCTCTGCATTAATATTGTCAATATTTTGTTGTTTCTTTAGTTTAGAAATAATAGAGTTAAGATACAGTGATTATATATTAGAATCATCTACTATTTTTAGTGTTTTAATGCTTTGTTTTATTTGTGTGTCGTCAACATATATATATGGGACATTATTAACTGCAAATGGAAATTTATATTATCTAAATATTGTAGCTGGATGTGGAGTTATTTTGAATATTTTTTTAAACCTCTATTTAATACCTCAATACCATGCTCTTGGTTCAGCTATTGCTAGTTTAATAACTCAATTTTTAACTGGATTTGCTCAAATTATTTTATGTGTATATATTTTTGAGCTGAATCTGAAAAGAACATTTATGAAAATTATATTTTTTATAAGTGGGTTAATTATTTTTACATATATATTAAAGGATTTATCACTTGATTTACACTATAGATTTTGTGTATACATAATGTTTAGTGTGATTTGGTTATTCATTACGAAGCTTATTAAAATTTCTGATTTCAATATGTTAATAGAAAATAAATTTAAATTAAAATAAGTTATATTATATTTGGTAAAATTTAAATTTCTATGAAAGATTCTCAGTATGATTTTTTTTGGCTTCTCAAAATTATAAGTAAGTACTTTAGACTGCTTTGTTTTGTAGCTTTTATAACTATTATAATTAGCTCACTAATATCATTATTTTTAATTGAAGAAAAATTCCAATCTTCAGTTATTATCTATCCTACAACTACAAATTCTGTTTCTCAAGCTTTATTAGTTGAACATAACCCATATAGAAAAGATGTTTTAGAATTTGGAGAAGAAGAACAAGCCGAGCAATTATTACAAGTTTTAAATAGTGATGAAATTAGAGATTCTATTGTAAATAGATTTAATTTATTTGAACATTATAAAATTAGTCCCAATGATCCTTACTATCGAACAATAATGAAGGATTTGTATTCTAAGGCAGTAAAAATAAAAAAAACTAAATTCAACTCCATTGAAATCAGTGTTCTCGATAAGAATCCTCAATTAGCTGCTAATATAGCTAATGAGTATCTGATTCTAATTGATTTTGTTATTGCACGAATTAGAGAGGCTAGAGCCCAACAGGCACTACAGGTTCTAGACAGAAGAAAAGATTTATTATATCAACAGAGAAATGACACTCAAGATTCTTTAAAGAAATATCGTTCATATGGAATTGTATCTACTGTTCATCAAATTGAAAGGCTGACTGAGCAATATGGTATAGCATTGGCTGCAAATAATCTCAGCGGTGCTGATAGAATAAAACGAGAGTTAAATACATTAGCACAATTTTCGGGTAATCATGATGTCTTATTAAGAAAAAGTTATGAGATTGAAGAAGAACTTGCACTTATTGAATTTGAATTTGATCGAGTTGCAATTGATACTGAATATATATTAGAAAACAAGTTTGTAATCAACAGAGCTTATCCTGCTGATAAAAAATCTTATCCTGTTCGATGGTTCATTGTGTTTAGTTCACTACTTTCTGTAACTATATTTTCTATTCTATCAATGGTGGTATTTGAATCTTTATCATCAATCAAGTGATGTCAATAATAATAAGAAATAATTTATTACTTTTTCTTACATCGATATTATACTTATTTTCTATTTCTTACTTCTTAGCAGAAGATAAGTTGATTTTATTATCCATTCCGCTGTTGTTATGTATAGTGATTTTATCTTTATTTAATTATAAATATCTTTTTTTCCTTGTTGTTATACTAACTCCTTTTTCTGTTTCACTTGCCGATTTAGGGTTGTTTTTATCAGATGTCGAAATGGCTTTTCCTACTGAACCTATTTTATTTGGTTTTATGATATTGATATTATTTCTAATAGCATATCAACTAAATACATTTAGAAGTATTTTTAGGCATCCAATTACACTTTGTATTTTAATGTATTTATTTTGGATATTTATAACCTCTATTACGTCTACTTCACCTATTGTTTCATTTAAATTTTTGCTTACTCGACTTTGGTATATTATTCCAATTTTTTTTCTTGGGATTACTATTTTTCAAAATAAAAATAACATATTTTATTTTGTTTTATTTTATGTTGTTCCATTGTCTATTGTTATTATATATACTTCAATAAAACATGCAGGTTTTTTATTTGATAAGGAATCTGCTCATTATATGATGTCACCATTTTTTAATGACCATACATCTTATGGTGCAATAATTGCATTTTTTTTACCTTTAACTGTTGGTGTTTGTTGGATAAAAAAAAATAATATTCTCTTAAGATTTTTTTTGTTTAGTATAATTATAATTTTAATTATAGGTTTAGTTTTATCTTTTACAAGAGCCGCTTGGATTAGTTTATTTATAAGTATAATAATTGGTCTCATGATAAGATTTAAAATAAATAGAAAATTTCTATTTATTTCTCCCTTAATTATACTTATAGTTTTTATTTTTTTTCAAACTTCTATTTTAACATTACTGGAATCTAATAGGCAAGATAGTTCAGATAATTTAATAGAGCATGTAACTTCTATTTCTAATATTTCAACAGATGCATCTAATATGGAAAGAATTAATAGATGGAAGTGTGCATTAAAAATGTTCCTTGAAAAACCTTTTTTTGGCTGGGGTCCAGGAACATATCAGTTTGAATATGCACGGTTTCAATTATATAATGATCGCACTATTATAAGTTCTAATTCAGGTGATATGGGTAATGCTCACAGTGAGTACTTAGGTGCTCTTTCTGAATCAGGTATTTTGGGATTGATTACATTGTGTGTGTTAGTGTTAGTTTCTGTAATTTCTGCTATTAATATGTATTATTCAAGTCGGTGTAGTCAACAAAGAACATTATTATTGTCAATTGTTATATCGTTGATTAGTTATTTTATTCATGGTTTTTTCAATAACTTTCTAGATACAGATAAAGCTTCTGTTGCTATTTGGGCTGTATTTGCAATGCTTGTTGCAATAGATTTAGTAAATGATAAAAAACAATCTAATTCAATATCATTTAGATAAACAAATTTGTTTAACTTTAATAAATGTAGTGCCTTAATCAATTTTATCATATGCGAAAATTTGTATTCTTATCTTTTACACTTATCTGCTTAATAATAAATGCTCAGTCTACTTGTTTAGATTTAGCTGCTTGTAATTATAATTTTGATTCATCAGAATCTCTGTTATCATTTAATGAACCTTATGTTACAAATTCAAATATGACAATTGGGCTAGATGAATTTTCACAAAATAATTTAGTGTATAATGATCAAATAGGTGCATTTATTATTAATGATTTAGGTGATTATCTTTGTGTAGGGTTAACAACTTTTCAAGGTCAAAATACAGTTTTAACTATTTTTGGAGACGATGTCACTACTGATGTTCAAGATGGTTGTTTGTCTAATCAAGAAATTTATTTTTTTGTAAAGAGAGAGTTGACTGATAGTTTAAATAATAATTATCAAAATTTAGTTTTTGCCGCTCAAGTAAGTTTAAGTATTTATGTATTAGATCAAAATACAGGAGTAACAAATGAGGAAAATATAGAAAGTATATATGTTGTAAATGGTATTTCTTTATTTGATTCTTTTTTTGTAGAATCTCTTCAATTTGAATGTGATTATTCTTGTTTTGGATGTTTAGATCCAAATGCATGTAATTATAATGAAGATGCAACAAGTGATAACGAAACTTGTGAATATCAATCATGTGCTGGTTGTATGAGTTCAATAGCATGTGATTATAATCCAGATGCTATTATCCCAACAGCCTGCATTGATTTTGAAAGTTGTTATGGATGTGAAGATCCATTTGCATGTAATTATGGCGGTGAATCAATTACTCTAAATGATGGTTCTTGTGATTATACTTGCATAGGATGTATGAATACTGTTGCATGTAATTATGATATCAATGCAACACTTTCTTGTAACGATGGCAGTGAAGATTGTTGTTTATTTATTGAGACTGTTTGTGATGTTTGTTCACTGGATGAAACAGGTAGTCCTGAGCAATATATTAATATAATTAATAATAATAATACTCCCGATTATTTAGATGATGATTTTGAAGAAACAATTCTAAATCCAAATTTCAATCCAAATTATGGCAATGTTCCTATTGATGGTACTGGTTTATTGATTGATAATGATATTGACAATGACGGTGTGTGTGATAATGATGATCAATGTGAAAATGGGGATGATAATTTAAATCAAGATGGAGATAATTATGCAGATGATTGCGATAATTGTCCTGAGATTAGTAATTCTTTTCAAGTAGATTTTGATAATGACGGTATAGGTAATGCTTGTGATAATTGTATACTTACAATAAATAATAATCAAATGGATACAGACGGAGATGGAGTTGGAGATGCTTGTGATTCTTGTCCAAATGATTCAGATAATGATTCAGATAATGATGGAGTTTGTGGAGATGTTGATATATGTCCCGGGTTTTATGATTATATAGATACTGATTCAGATGGTGTTCCCAATGGTTGTGATATATGTCCCGGTGCTAATGATTTTCAGGATTCAGATGAAGATAATATTCCTGATGGTTGTGATACATGTCCAAATGATTCAGATAATGATATTGATGGTGATGGAATTTGTG
>CEQM01135647.1_pt1 | contig 14587 bp, 16 predicted proteins | sample 531111 | NCBI WGS metagenome assembly CEQM01 (sample SAMEA2621278, study PRJEB7988) | marine metagenome | biome: marine biome (ENVO:00000447); feature: deep chlorophyll maximum layer (ENVO:xxxxxxxx); material: "saline water (ENVO:00002010), including plankton (ENVO:xxxxxxxx)" | depth 120 m
AGCAATCCAGACCATGTAACTATTGGAATTCCTGGAAATGATGATGCTGTTGGAAGTATTTCACTACTTGCAGGCAAGATTGCTGAGGCAGTTAGAAATGGACACACTGCAAAGAAAGCTTCTGCTGAGCAGGCTGAAGATACAGAAGAACAACAAGAGGTTTAAGCATGGATAAAACAGCAATAATGGAAATAAGAAAAAGAACTGGTGCTGGTTTGTCTTTATGCAAAAAAGCAGCAATCGAAAATGAAGGCGATATTGAAAAAGCTGTAAGATGGATAGGTGCACAAGGTGCTGCTATAGCAAGCTCAAAAGGCGGAAGATCAACTGGTGAAGGACGTGTTGGCTCTTATGTTCACTCATTAAATCCAAAACTTTGTGCAATTGTAGATTTAGCTTGCGAAACTGATTTTGTTGCCAGGACAGATGCTTTTATAGTTTTTGCTGATGATTTAGCTAAGCATGTAGTTGCTTATAAGCCTGATTATTTGGATGAAGATTCTTTGCCTAAGGATTTTAAAAAAGAATTAATTGATGGCTTCCTTAAAAAGGCTGAAGAGGAAGGGAAACCTGAAAATGTTAGGCAAAAAATTGCAGATGGACGTTTCAACAAATGGAAAGCAGAAAATTGCTTTATGGATCAGATATGGATTAAAGACCCTGAGGAAAAAATGACAGTTAAACAAGCTGTTGAAGCTCAGGTTGCAGTAATAAAAGAAAACATTAAAGTAAGAGCTTTTGTGTTTATGGAAGCTGGAGGAAGTGTCACAGTCTCTCAAAAAATCTAGGGTTTTACTTAAACTCTCTGGCGAATTTTTTCAAGGCCATTCTGATTTTGGTTTTGATTTTCCTGAAATAAAAAAATTAGCTGAAAGGATTGTTGAATCATGCAGCAATAGTGAATTAGCCTTAGTTATAGGTGGCGGAAATTTATTTAGAGGTGCTCCTGCTACAGAGTATGGTGTTGAACGTGCATCAGCTGATAGTGCTGGCATGTTGGCAACTGTTATGAATGCATTAATTTTTCAATCTTTCTTAGAGGATGCTGGAAGGGAGACAAGAGTTATGACTGCGGTTGAAATGAGACAGCTTGCAGAACCATTTATCAGAAGAAGAGCATTGAGGCATTTGCAAAAAGGAAGGATAGTAATTCTTGCTTGCGGTACTGGTAATCCATATTTCACAACTGATTCAGCTGCAGCTTTAAGAGCAGCTGAGTTAAAGTGTGAGATTTTAATCAAAGCAACTTCTGTTAATGGGGTCTATACAGACGATCCTAAAAAGAATCCGCAAGCCAAACATATAGACACATTGACTTACAAGCATTTCTTGATGGAAAATTATAAGGTAATGGATTCTGCTGCAATATCTATATGCAGAGACAATAAGATACCTATTAGGGTTTTTAGTATTTTTGAGAAAGATTCTTTAAACAAGGCTATTAAGGGAAAAAATATAGGAACATTGATTAAATAAAATGGAATTAGAAGATATTATTGAGCTTTTTGAAATTTCAGGCGAAGAGGCTGTTGAGTATCTTGGTTCTGAATATTTAAAACTACATGCGGGAAGGGCTAATGTATCTGCATTTGAAAAAGTGATGATTGAAGTTCCCTCATGGGAAGGGTCCTTTAAACTTCAAGACTTAGGTATTCTGTCTATCCAAGACGCTTTGACAATTATGTTAAATTTATTTGATTCGTCAATAGGAAAAGAGGTTGAAAAGGGAATTATTAGAGAAAATTTAGATGTTTCAGTTTCACATAATGATGGAAGAATTTTTTTAAAACTGCCACCTTTAACTCAGGAAACTAGGGTGCAGCTTTCAAAAAGAGTTAAGGAAATATCAGAAGAAACAAAGATCAAGATAAGAAACTTAAGAAGAGAAGCAAGATCATCCCTTCAGGGTTTAAAGGATGAGCTTGGAGAAGATGAAATTAAAAGAAACGAAGATCGAATTGATGATACAAGAATTTCTTTAGAAAATAGGATTGAAGAGATTTATCAATCTAAAAACAAAAGCATCCTGAATAATTAATAGGATATATCTATGTTGAATGTTCCTAATCATGTGGCTATTATCATGGATGGCAACGGTAGATGGGCAGAAAAAAAGGGCATGGATAGGTTTCAAGGGCATCAGCAAGGTGCGGAAACTGCAAGATCAATAATAAAAAAAAGTGGAAAGCTGGGCATAAACTGGCTAACTCTTTATGCTTTTTCAATTGAAAATTGGGCTAGGCCAGAAAAAGAAAAAAGCAGTCTTTTTAGCCTGATGGTCAAATCTCTTTCCGAGGAATTGCCTTTATTGCTAAAAGAAGGTATAAGATTCAGAATGATAGGAGATAAAAGAAATTTGCCGAAGAATTTAATAAAGATAATTGAGAAAGCAGAATACATAACGAGAAAAAATTCTGATTTGAATCTGTCTGTTTGTGTAAATTACTCAGGAAAAAATGAAATTATTGAATCTGTCAATAAGATATTGAAAGATTTTTCTAAAGAGAATCCTGAATGTTTTCATTTAGATGATTCATTTTTTAAAAAAAATATGCACTCTTCAGAATTGCCAGAAGTTGATCTCCTTTTGAGGACTGGTGGAGAAAAAAGGATATCTAATTTTCTTTTATGGGATATAGCGTATTCAGAACTTTTTTTCACAGATACACTTTGGCCTGATTTTTCAAATGACGAGTTTTGTAAAATCCTTGACGAATTTAATTTAAGAGAGAGAAGGTATGGAAATGTTTAAAAAAGAAATTAAACAAAGGCTTTTTTATGGTTTTTCTCTTGGGATATTAACTATATTGATATTAAATGAAGGTGGTATTTTGCTTTTGATTGCAACAATGTGGGTTGCTGCAAGCGGATTGAGAGAATTTTATAGACTTGTTAGAGCCGAAGGTGGGAGGACTTTTGACCTTGTTGGTTATCCCTTGGCTGCGATAATGATAATCATTGCTTTTTTTGCAGAAACTAGTCAGAATTTCACTTATGAAAGTGCAGGCTTGCTTTCTACAGTGTATATTTTATTAGTTTCAATTGCTAATATTGTCAGAGCCTTCCAAAAGAAACCTTTGTATAAGATTTCCGAAATATCAATAACGTTTTTTGGCATCTTTCTTACAGCAGGTCTTCTTTCTTATGTTTTTAAGCTACACCCTTTGGGTTCTTTTTTATTCCCTGAAAAAGGTAATTATTTAATTTTTGTTCCTATGATTGGAGCATGGGCTTATGATAGTGCAGCATTTTTTTCAGGAAAGTATTTTGGAAAAAATAATTATCTGTCAACTGTAAGTAAAAAAACATGGGAAGGAACTGTTGGGGGTCTTTTCGGATCTTCTTTTGGAATGGCTTTATTTGCCTATATGTCTGGCATGGGAACACCTCAAAATTTATTTTTTTGGTGGATTACAGGTTTGATTTTGGGGCTTGTTGCACAGTTAGGTGATTTAGCATTCTCTGTTTTGAAAAGAGAAAAGCTTATGAAAGATTATGGAAGCTCTATACCAGGTCATGGAGGCATCCTTGACAGAATGGATAGCTTTTTGTTTGTGCTGCCTGTAAGTTATTATTTGATTAAATTATTTTTTATTGGTTAATATGGTTTATTTAAATTTGATATCTAGCCTTTTTGGCGCTATTTTAATATTTGGAATTGTTGTTTTCATTCATGAGTTAGGTCATTATCTTGCTGCAAAAAAATGTGGTGTTGGTGTTGAAGAATTTGCTGTTGGTTTTGGCAAATGTTTGTTTAGTTTTCAGTCTAAAGAAACACTTTGGAAAATCAACATGATTCCTTTAGGCGGGTATGTCCTTATAAAAGGGATGGTTGAGGATGAAGATTCTGAAGATGAAAAAGCCAATATTGATTCTGAAGGTAAATCATTTGATGAAATATCTTTATTGAAGAAGGTTTTTATACTTTTTGCTGGTCCTTTAGCAAATATGATTTTAGCTTTTTTTATTTTTTTTCTTGTAGTTTTTTCCTACGGTGACCCAAAAAGATTGATAACAATAGATGAAATGATAGACGATGAATTTATTGTTGGGCTAGCTCCAACCGGTTCCATTGTTAGCGGTGTTGCTACAGAGTCAAGATTGATTGAAGCCATTGCATGGCCTTCTGAAAAAGATTTTTTCTCCAAAGTGGAAGAAGCAAGATTGAATTCAGACAGAATTCGTATAGATCTAGATTGGATTGGACAGAGGCTTGGTCCGATTTATTATGAGCCACAATTAGGAAAATCAGCAATTAGCTTTCGTGTCGAACCACAAATTGATAATGTTTTTTTAAGCGAGGATGTTGGGAGGATTTCTGTATCCAGAATCGGTAATTTAAACCTCGAGGAAGCACCGTTAACTCAAAGTACTTTTGATTTGTTGCTTAGTGAAGATGTGAAGATTGTTATGAAGGACAGAGCCGTGTTTACTGTGGATAGATCAGATTTAATTGAACATATTGACCAAAATTTATCGATAAAAGATATTTTTTCAATTGATGGAATGACTTCTTTTGAAGACCTTTCAGCAATTTCTTCATCTCAGATAGAAATTTATTATCAAGATTTAGATGGGAAAAAAGAGAGCTTGATTGTTGAAAGGTCTGAACTTTTAAGCTTGTTTTCATTTATGCCTAAAAGAACTGAAGTTAAAGGTTTTGATCTTTTTAAAATCTCTTTTTCAAATACTTCATTTGCTGCAGCCCAAATTTTTGGTTTTGTTGGAAGCATATTTAGGTTTGAGAAAAAAGCCTTAGAGAATGTTGGTGGTCCGGTAGCCATAATTTCAATCTCCTCTCAAGTTGTGAAGCAAGGATTAGAGAACTCTTTAACTTTTTTAGCCCTTTTATCTGTTAATTTGGGGATTTTGAATCTTCTTTTGATTTTTATTCCTAACTTAGATGGAGGCAGAATAATGATTGAAATTATAGAAAATTTTGTTCCTGTTTCCAAAAAACAAACTGTTAAAAAGGTAACAAAATCATTACTTTCAATTGGTGGCTACGCATTGATTATCTTGTTTTTAATAATAACAATAAGAGACATAGGGAGACTTTAATGAAAGTTTCTGCAATTGTTCCTGCCCATAACGAAGCGCCAAGAATTGCTAAAGTTTTAAAAATTTTGGCAGTTAGTAAAAAAATAAACCAGATTATTGTTGTTGATGACGGGTCAAGGGACGGAACAGCTGCAGCCGCTAGGAGAGTTCCTGGAGTCCTTGTTCTATCACTGCCTGAAAATCTTGGAAAAACTTCAGCTATACATATGGGTCTTGCATGTGTTAAACACGAGTGTGTTTTGTTTATCGATGCGGATTTGGTTGGGCTTGAGGTGAATCATGTAAATTCAATTATTGACCCGGTCCTCAAAAAGATTTGCGATATGTCTGTTGGCATCTTCAAAGGTGGAAAAGTTGGTACTGATTTTGCTCAAAAAATTGCTCCAGGGTTATCTGGACAAAGAGCTGTTCTTTTAGATAAGATTTCTAATTTTCCTTTTGGAGAAGTTGCAGGTTATGGATTTGAAACTGCTTTAAATAATTTTGCTGAATCAAATAAATGGGAAATTCACAAGGCGGATTTGTTTGGGGTGGGGCAAGTTACAAAAGAAAAAAAACATGGTTTTATTGTTGGAATCATTAAAAGATTAAAAATGTATTGGGAAGTTATTGAAGGTTGGTTAAGTAGTGGAAAAAAATGATTTAATTCGAAATATTGAATTTGAAGTAGCCGATATGGGATATACAATATGGGATGTTTCTATTAAGGGCCAAGGCCCTAATCGTCGCTTTACTGTTTTTTTAGATGGTCGAGTGGGTGTCAATGATTGTGCAAAGGTTTCTAAGTCTTTGAGCAATTCCAAAATTGGAAACATATTAGAAAAGGGGCTTCTTGAAGTCTCTTCCCCCGGAGTTGAACCTGTCTTAACTAAATTAAAGCATTTTCAACGCTGGACTGGAAAGGAGGTTGAATTTAAATTAGAAAAAGTTTCAAAATCTTTTTTTGGAATTTTGATAAACTACAACAATTGTTTAGTTTTTCAAATGAAGGATGGTTTTTTCTATGTCCCTTTTCAAGTATTAAAAATGGTTAAAGGTTTAAATAGGAGTTAGATTATGAGTGAAAAAGCATATTTTATAGATCTCAAAGAAGAGATAAGCAATATATTGAAAAATAGAGCTATTAACGAGAATGAATTAAGAGAGTCTCTCAAGGTAGCATTTGAATCAGCTTATTCAAGTGAATTTGGTTTAGAGAGCGCGCCAGAAAATTTTAAGGTAGATGTTGATCTTATCAGGGGAACAATCAAGGCTTTTCTTTTAAAAAGAATTGTTACTAGTGTAAGAGATGATGAGTTAGAAATCTCTATAGAGGATATAAGAAAAAAAGGTTTAGACCTGCCAATAAGGACTTTTTATCCTGATCCTTTAGATTTTCAAAAGTTAAGCAGAATTGCAATCAGACAAGCTTTAACAATGCTTGATGAAAAAATTTCTGAATATGAAAAACATAACCTTTATTCAAAAGCAGCTGAGATGGAAGGTAACAATGTGTATGGAGAGATATATAAAGCTATAAGAGATACAGCATGGATTGAGGTTGGAAAAATCGAAGGAATACTTAGGAAATCAGAAAGAATATTTGGAGAGTCAAGAAAGCAAAGGTTGAAAAGCGGAGTTCGCGCTTATGTTTATTCTGTTGCGAAAGATAGGGCAGGAAGGCCTCAATTGCTTTTGTCTAGAACACATCCAGAATTTTTAAGATTGCTTATGGAGGAAAATATACCAGAAGTTTCAGAAGGTGTAATTGAAATCAAAAGAGTGGTTAGGAAGCCGGGACACCGAGCAAAAGTTGCTGTTCACTCCTATAGCGATTCAGTAGAGCCTCTAGGTGCTTGTATAGGCCCTGGCGGAAGAAGAATACAGTCTGTTATAAAAGAGCTTTCGCAAGAAAAAATTGATGTTGTCAAATGGGACGAAAGACCAAGACATTTTATTGCAAATTCAATGAGGCCTGTTAATGTGGATTTTGCAAATGTTAGATTGCTTAATTATTTAACACTGGAAGAGAAGGAAGAAGCTGGAAATACCAAAAGAAAAGCTATTGTTATTGTTCCGGTTGATGAAAAAAATAAAGCAATTGGAAGTGAGGGTGAAAATGTCAGTCTTGCAACAAGGATAACAGGATGGTCAATTGATATTTGGGATACAGCTTCATTTGACTCTTTGCCCGAGAAAGAATTGCAAGAACCTGCTTTTCAATTTCCAGCATGGTTGCTCGAGGCTCTTGTAAGCAATAATGTAAACTTAGTCAAGGATTTATTCACTTTTAGTGAAACTGACCTAGAGAAGATGGAAGGTGTAGGAGAGCTAGGAAGTCAGATACTTGTTACATTTTTACATGATTTAGGATTGATAGAAGAAAGTGGAGAAGAAGAAGCTTAATGAGAGTTTTTGAATTAGCAAAAAAAATTAACATAGATTCCAAAGAGTTGGTTGTAAAAGCTAAGGAAATCGGCATAAATGTAAATACAAGTATGTCTATCATTGAGGATGGTGATGCTGACAAGGTCCTTGCTTATCTTGGTAAAGCACCAGCTAAAGATGATAAAAAGAATATCCAGAAATCTGATTCTCAAAATGCTGTTAAGGGTGTAGTTAAGAAAAAACCAACTGGTAAAGATTTTCAAAAAGGTTCAAATCCAAATGCTGCAAATCCTTCTTTCAAAAAAGAGAACAGGAAAAAGGAAGCAAGGAAAGCACAGCTTGGAGGCAGGAAAAGTTCAACCAAGCTTGGCTCAAGGGTTGCAAAGTCTTTTTCAGTAAGGCTTACCGAAACAGCAAGTGCCGTTAGCGAAAGATCTAAAGAGATTAATTCAATCAATTTAGGCTTGACAATAAAAGAAATTTCAAAACTTTTGGGTATACCTATAGCAAATATTTTTTCATTTTTTGAGATGGAAGATAAGGATATAGATTGCAAACCAAATAAAACCCAAATTATTTCTTTATTGGAAAAATGGAATATAGAACATATAAAAATTATCGAGCACAAGCAAGATGAGCCAATTTTAAAGATAGATGAAAAATCTTTAACAAAAAGAGTTCCTATTGTTACTGTTATGGGCCATGTTGATCATGGGAAAACAACTTTACTTGATTACATTAGGCAAACTTCTGTTGCCTCTGGTGAGTTTGGTGCTATAACGCAAAAGATTGGAGCAACTCTTGCATCAACAAAAGATGGTAGAAATATAACTTTTATAGATACACCTGGACATAGTTCTTTTACCTCCATGAGAGCCAGAGGTGCACAGGTTACTGATGTTGCAGTGCTGGTTGTTTCTGCAGACGAAGGCCCAAGAGAGCAAACTATTGAAGCTTATGAGCATATCCAAGCTGCTAAAGTAGAAATGGTCGTTGCTTTGAATAAAATGGACAGCCCTAGGGCGAACCCAAATAAGGTTTTAGGCCAATTGCAAAAAATTGGAATCAATCCTTCTGCACTTGGTGGAGATATACCTTTATTCCCAATTAGTGCAAAAAGTGGAGAAGGTGTGGATTTGCTTCTAGAAGGAATAGTTGAATTAAGTGATATATTAGAGCTTAAAGCTGATAGTACGTCTAAGGTCCAGGGTGTTGTGATTGAGTCTGAAATAAAGGAAAACGGAAAAACATGTACTGCTATTGTTTTGCAAGGCATCCTGAAGCCGAAAAGTATTTTGTTATTTCGGGATGATTTTGCCGCTGTTAGAGGCTTGAATTCTTATGATGGTAAAAAGCTTGATAGCGTGCATCCTGGAATGCCTGTTGAGATTACAGGATTAAATCATATACCTTCCTCTGGAGAGAAATTTATAGAGGTTAAGAATCAAAAAGCAGCAAAAAAAGTTTTAAGAACCAGGTTGAAACAAAAAACAAAATCCTCAGAGCAAAGAGTAGCTGATTTAGATTCTCTTTTTGGAGAGGTTTCTAGCAAGGAATTTAAACTCATAGTTAAAGCTTCTAGCTATGGAGCTTTGGAGGCAGTTAAAAAAGAGATTGAAGCATTAAAGTCAGAAGAGTTTAAAGTTTTTGTAATCAGCTCAAGTGTAGGCGATGTAACTACTGCCGATGTAGATTTAGCTCATTCTTCTGAAGCCTCAATACTTGGTTTTGAGGTTGGTATCGCTGGTACTGCAGCCAAGTTGTCTAAAGAAAAATCAATCAAAATAAGTGTAAATAATTTAATTTATAAATTGTTAGAAAATATTAAAAGTGAAATTATTGACTCTATTGATGCAGATGAAGAGGAATTTGAATCTGGCAGATTGAGGCTTTTGGAGATATTTAGAGAAACTCCTAGACTGACAATAGCGGGAGGAAAAATTGAATCTGGCTTCATCACGAGAGGTTCAAGATGTCGCATATTCAGAGATGGAGATATGATTTTTGAAGGAAGAATTGATAATTTAAGACGTTTTAAAGAGGATGTAAAGGAAGTTAAAGAAGGGTTTGAATGTGGTTTCAGGGTTGTGGGTAAACCAGGATTGAAACCAGGTGACGAGCTGGTTACGCACAGGATAGAAAAAAGAAAGAAAACTGAATCTGAGGTATTTGGGAAATGAAGCCGTTAAGCATTTTCAAATCAATCAAAGCTTGCCTTGCAAGGGAGATATCAGAATTAGACGACCCAAGGATACCTCCTGATCTAACTTTGACAAAAATTGATTTTTCTAGAGGTTATGGGAAATTGGATGTTTATATAAGCAGCAGCTTAAGCAGGAAAAAGAAAACAATTCTTCACACAATGAATATTGCAAAAAGAAGAATAGTCTCCAGGGCTTTAAGCGGTTTAAGGCTTAGGAAAATTCCAAAATTAGATTTTTTTTGGGATGACACTGTTGAAAAAGCATTTAGGATTAATGAAATTTTAAATAAATCTTTACCCGATGATTGAAAAAGTAATCGAAGTAATTAAAAGTAATAAGAACTTTTTAATCCTTTCACACAAGGATCCTGATGGGGATTCAGTAGGAAGCTTGATATCTTTTAATAATTTAATTAATTCCTTGGATGGAAAGAGTTCATCATGTGTTTGTATTGATGATATCCCTGATATTTATTCTTTTTTTTCAGGTATAAAAAAAATAAAAACGAAATTGCCAAATGATGATTACGATGTAATTATTTTTTTGGATATAGCAGTTGATCATAGGCTGAATAAAGGTTTCCAATCTTTTTTAAATGGTAAATTTTTGACTGTTAATATTGATCATCATCTCAGCAATTCTTTTTTTGCAGATGTTAATTATGTTGAGGAAAATGCTGCATCGACAACTGTTCTGATATATAAATTGTTCAAAGAATTAGATTTAAAAATGAGTCAAGAATCGATTGATGCTATCTTGTTAGGGCTTATGACTGATACTGGAAACTTTACATTTAACACTAGCCGTTCAGAAACTTTCAAAATAGCAGCTGATTTGATAGACCTTGGAGCAAGTGTTTCATTCCTTAAAGAACAGGTTTATTTTTCACAGCCCTTGAGGAAGATTAAACTTTTAACAAAAATTATGAAAAGGATAAATATTGATACATCAAATAAAATTGCATGGTCTTATTCAAGGTTTTCTGACTGGCAACGATATAGCATTACATCTCCTGATTTTGAAGGAATACCAGAAGAATGCAATTCAATTAAAGATGTAGATTTATTTATTCTCTTTAGAGAAGAAGATAATGGTTTGATTAAAATGAATTTAAGATCAAAAGGTGCTTTGGATTCAAGAATTATTGCTAATAAATATGGAGGAGGAGGTCATTTCCATGCTTCTGGAGCTAGGTGTTTTGGTGATCTTGATCAGGTTATGAATTCAGTTATAAGCCATGCAAAAAAGATTTTTTAAAATGATTATAAAAAAGAAGACTTTATTAATATTTGTTTTTTTATTTTCTTTTGGGTTTGAAAGCTCTGATCATGAATTCAAAAAAACAGAATCCGCACTAATCAATCATTTTGTATTCAAAGAATCTTATTTGTTTGATTTTTGCAAAGGATGTAATGGTGATGTTGACTCTTTGTATGTTAAAAAAAAAGACAGCAGTGCATGGTTGCCTTTAAAGAATTTTTCTTACTTAGATTTCAACAGCTCTCAAGATCCAAGAATTTTTTTGCCTGGAGATATACCTAAGGAAAAAATTTTTGAAATTAATGAGTTGTTTTTTGCTATGTCTTTAGCAAATGATAAGCTTTGGGAAGAGATTATTTATTTAATTGAGTTTGGATTGAAGAATAATTTTTTATTTTTTGAAAAGGATGGTCAGGTTTTTTCATATTCTGAACCAGTTTCAAAAGAGGCTCTAGGATCATTTAAAAAATCGATTGAAGGTATTGAATCTAGGTTGTTTTTCATTGATTCAAATCGCTTTCATTTTTTTCTTGATGCTGTTTTGTTGCTGCCTGATTCTTTCAAACGTGATTGGTTTGATAGAATAGAGTCTTGGCAACCACCTAAGTTACCAAATTAAATTATGTTGAAAATTTCTGTTTTACCTGGAGATGGGATTGGCCCAGAAGTAACTGATGTTGCTGTTAATGCAGTTAAATTTCTTCTTAGAGATGAAATTGATATTATTTCTTTTCCTGATTTGACTACTAAAAATTGGGTTGAATCAAGGAATGATTTGGATGAATCTAAAATGGATAAAATTTTATCAACTGATGCAATTTTTTTAGGTGCAGTTGGTGATGATTTAGACATAGATTTTGCTGCTAGGGTTCTTCTGAGGTTAAGGTTTGAGCTCGATCTTTATGTTAATTTGAGACCGTGTGTGTGTAGGGTACCGGATTTATCACCTTTGAAAAAATCAAAAGATATTGATTTGCTTATCGTTAGAGAGAACACCGAAGGTTTTTATAGACAAATTGGTGGATGGGAAAACAAGGGTCTAGAAAATGAGATGGCTTGGCAAAGAGGTGAATATACTAGAAAAGGTACTGAAAGAATTATCCGTTATGCATTTGAGTTAGCTAAAAAAGATTCAAGAGACCGTGTAACCATGGTTGATAAAAGCAATGTGCTCAGGCATGGACATCAGTTATGGTTAGATATTTTTAATGAAATATCTCAAGATTACACTGAAATCCAAGCAGACCACCTTTATGTTGATGCATGCAGCATGCAATTGGTAAAAAGACCTGAATCTTTTGGAGTGCTTGTTTCTACAAATATGTTTGGTGATATCATTTCTGATATAGGTGCTCAGATAGTAGGCGGTCTTGGTTTGGCTGAATCGGGAAATATTCATCCTGGAAAAATTTCTCTTTTTGAACCCGTTCATGGATCTGCTCCAAAATACGCAGGCAAAAATGTTGCCAATCCTTTTGCTGCAGTTTTAAGCATGGCTTTACTTCTCAAAAACAACAACAAAACAAAAGAAGGTTTGATTTTAGATGAAGCTGTAACTCAGATGTTGAAAGAGAAAAAATGCACTGCAGACCTAGGTGGCAATCTTGGAACTTCTGAGGTCAATTCAGAATTAATGGCTAAACTTGATTTTTTAACCTCTTAATCTTTTCTAACCTTATTCGCATAGTTGAAAAATAATTTATACTTCACTTATGACTAAAATTGAATCTGAAGGTTTGGTTAAAAAGTATGGCAGCAGGGTTGTTGTTAATAATGTAAGCATTTCAATTCCTAAAGGAAAAGCGATTGGCCTTTTAGGCCCAAATGGTGCGGGTAAAACAACCACTTTTTACATGATTACTGGTCTTGTTAAACCCGATGCTGGTAAGGTTTCATTACATGGTGAGGATGTTTCGAAATTTCCTGTTTACAAAAGGGCTAGATTAGGAATTGGATACCTGGATCAAAGCCCAAGTGTTTTTAGAAGATTGACTGTAGAGGAAAACATCAGATTGGTTCTAGAGGTTAATAAAATACCCAAGAAAGAACATAAAGACAGAGTTGATTCTCTTTTGGAAGAAATGGGGATAGAGCATCTTAAAAATTCCTTAGGTTATGCTCTTTCTGGTGGAGAAAGACGTAGGGTTGAGATTGCTAGATCCATAGCCAATAATCCTGATTTTATACTTTTAGATGAACCTTTTACAGGTGTGGATCCATTGCATATTCAACAATTGCATGAAATTATCATATCGTTAAAGGAAAAAAGAGGTTTAGGTGTTTTGATCACAGATCACAATCATCTTGCAATGTTAAATATAGCAGATTGGATATACCTGATGAACGAAGGAAAGATAGAAGTTCAAGGAACTCCGGACGAAATTAAAAAATCAAATAAAGCAAAAGAAATTTATTTGGGAAATTAACTTGAAGCTAGTAGATATTTTTGTATTAAGGCAAATTAGAGGTCTTTTTTTATATGGCCTTGTTACCTTTACTTTTCTAGTTCTTTTTTCCGCTTCTTTTAAAACAGCGGTCAAAATGATTGTAGATATGGAAACCCCAATATCACAGGTTTCAGAGTTTTTAGCATTAGGGATACCTCAATCAGTTGTTGTAGCCATCCCTATGACCATTTTACTGGCTTCAATATTAACTTTCTCACAACTTTCTTCTAGTGGAGAACTGCGAGCAGCTCTTGTTTCAGGCTCAAGTTTGAGAAGGATTGCTTCAAGCGTGATTGTTATTGGTTTTTTTTCATTTTTACTTTCAGTTTCTTTGAATGAGTTTGTAATACCTTCCTCGGTTGAAAAAATGGAAAAATTGGCTGTAGAGATTTACAGAGAAGGTAGGGCGCAAGAAAATGATGTTAATTTTGAATCCTATTATCCATCTGGTAATATGAAATGGAATTTAATTGCTCAAAATTTAGACAACAATGTTTTAAATAATTTGCATTTATTCAGATATGAAGATCAAGAAAACCAATTAATGTTTTCAGAGTATTTTTTAGCCGAAAAAGGGCTTTATATATCTAATGATGGCTCATGGGAGCTTCTTAATGTAGTAACGCTTTCTAACCTTGGTTCCGGTCGTTTTGCAAATTTGAAACAAGATAAAGTTCGTGTTTTTTTTGAAGAGAGCCCCACAAACATTAAGAAGCTTAGAACAAAAGATGTGCAGGAGATGAATTATTTAAATGCTAAAAATTATGTTTCTGAGGTAAGAAAAAGGGGTGAATCCATGAAGGCTGATAAGTTGGCAACTCAAACAGAATTAAAAATCGCAGTTCCTTTTGCTTCTATTATCTTTTCCTTACTTGGAGTCGCAATGGGATCATCTTTTGAAAGGAAATCAGTAGGGCCCGGAATGGGAATTGGAATGTCAATGTTGGTTATTTTCTTTTATTATGTGGTGATGCTTGTGGGTATAGCTTTAAGCAAGATTGGCTTATCTGCAATTGTCGCAGCATGGTTCCCTAATTTTTTATTTTTAATTGTGTCTTCGTTTATTCTGCTTAAGAGAGAGAATCCAATATTGTTTTCAAAATAACATGAGGTTATTTCTGTAATGTCAGTTTTATGGGTTATTTCAACTCCTATTGGAAACTTAGATGACGTTTCATTAAGGTTAAAGCAGACTTTGGAAAGTTGTGATATTTTGCTTGTTGAAAGCTTGTCAAAATATAAAAAAAT
>CEQM01057523.1_pt1 | contig 14582 bp, 7 predicted proteins | sample 531111 | NCBI WGS metagenome assembly CEQM01 (sample SAMEA2621278, study PRJEB7988) | marine metagenome | biome: marine biome (ENVO:00000447); feature: deep chlorophyll maximum layer (ENVO:xxxxxxxx); material: "saline water (ENVO:00002010), including plankton (ENVO:xxxxxxxx)" | depth 120 m
CTTTAACTGATTATCGTCAGTATCATAAAAGAAGTCTCCTTCTGCTAGATTAGTTGTTCCTGCAGTTGGAGCCGTTGTTTGAACAAAGAACTGGTCTGCTAGTTGCAGAAGTGCCTGTTCTACTGTTGACGCAGACGAAATAGTTCTCGCTGCGTTTTGAAAAGTAATACCTTGTGCATCTGTAGCCGCACCAGCAATAGCTGATGAAATAGTAAGCTCGGTTACATTATTAGTTACGCCTACTGACGTTGTTTCTGGTGTAATTGTTAATTTAACTGCCATTATCTAGTCACTTCTGGAGTAACTCTAGCTACTCCCTGTAGTAATCTTGTTACTGAACCACTTGAGGTATTTACTAATTCTAAGTCGTAATAATATTTGCCTGATGCAATGCCTGCAGTAACTGAATTAGTCAACGACATTTTCAGTTTGCCTTGCGATGCATTAGTAATAGTGCAAGTAAAATCCGCTGTCTTTGTTGAAGACGTAGGTGAAGGACGTAATTGTGCCCTTGCTGAATGCGTTTCTATTGGAGTTACTGAGCCATCTTCTGAAATCGCTACTTCAATAGCGAAATCTGATCCTTGGTCAATAACTATATCATAAGTTCCTGCTGCCATATTAAAATTATACTCCTATTTGTAAATTATAGCAAAAATCATAGGTGATGTCAAGAACTAAATTTGGAACGTCAATTATTTTGGTTTGGTATAGCTCTGCTTATTCAATTCTCAGAAACATAACCAAAAATTCATGGTGATGTTTTTAATGTGCTTATGAATATGACCAAGTTACATCAGCCCAATCTGAATCTCCAGCTTTTAGAGTTCTATATTGTGCTATGGTTGCCTCATTGTGTTCAAGGTTTTGTGCTTCTAAATGAAACTCACCAGGAGTTGTAGTTGTAGTTCCTGTTAAATCAAATCCTAAACCGTCCCATTTTGTTCGAGTTGCAGATACTGCGTTATTATGCCCTGTATTACCAGGTGCTTGAAACCATGCATTTATATGTGTTATATTCCATCTCTCCATCATTCCGAGCGTCATTATATTGTGGTCTGAAAAATATCCTTTGCCTCTTTCGTTAGGGTCAATCATACCGAATCTTACATTCATTTTTCCTGCTTCTGCTCCGAATACCCAAGTACTAATTCCTATAGGTGTACCTGATTTTTCTGAAACATAAGTTGCTAGTTGGAGATTATCACTATCGTATGTATGTATATTTGTTTCATTAAAGTTATCATTATTTAGTAACATTCTACTAAATCTATTAAGTCTTGCAATATAAGTAGTAGTTCCTTGTGGAAAGTCTTTCCAACATCTCATAAAGAAATCTTGGTCTGCTGAAGTTTCCTGAAGGGGTCTAAACTTCCACCCATTACTTGCTGTGCATATTGTTGTTGCTGCCATGTTTCTCCTATTGTTTACTATTATGTACTAACATACCGTCTACATAATAGGTGTGTTCATTATCAACTGTAATATTCCATACAGTTCTTTTTATATCCATTAGTTCTATTCGCTCTACTTCTCCCGCAGTAGTCATATCTCCCACTTCTATTTCTTGTGGTTGAAGTTCTATTCTGTGTCCAAACTCTACATGTTCTTTGTAGTATTCTTCTGGGTCAATACAGCACCAGCCTTTATCTTCTATCCATACTGGGTGTCCTGCTGTAAGTTGTATATCGTTTAGTTTGTACCAGTAATCAACTTCGAATGATTCTTTTTTAGTAACTGTACCACCTTTTATCTTTTGTCCTACTTCTAAACTTTCGATAACTTGTTGTCCTTCTTCTAAGTCTACGAGAGTGCCAGGAAGGAAACAACCTCCACCGCCGCCTCCGCCGCCTCCGCCGCCAGAAGAACTTGTATCAATAATATAACAAGTCATATCAATTGTTAAACCACTTTGAGTATGTGTAACAGTAATAGTTTTAGTTGTTGCAGCAGTAAAGGTGGCTGGACTAAACGACCATGCATCTGCTCCTGAACCTGTATTTGTAAGTGCAAATCCTTCAGTACCTGAGCCTGTGTTTGCTCGAATATTATCTCCGTCTCTAGTCCATGTATAAGTGCAACTCTGAGAAGCTACACTATCTAATGGGTGGTCGACTGTAATTGTACCTGTTGTATTATTTGCAGTATAATTAGACCCATCTGTAGTGTTGAATGAACTTGCTTGTGCACCACTAGATACTGTAATACTACTAAACTCAAAGTCTGCTTCTTTTGTAATTGTAGCAGCGCCCGCTAAGTGAACGTCAAGAATTGAGATATTTGATAAGTCTGCATAGCTTCCACTAAATGAAGAAGTACCAGCTCCAATAGCTGCTCTAGCTGTTGCTGCACTACTTGATGTAATAGCCGCGAGTCTAGGGAAGTCGCTTGAATCAAATCGGGCTGTACTTATATTACCTGTCAAGTCTGCCGCAGAACCACTAAATAAACTTGGCTTACTTGATAGGTCAGCGTAAACACCACTAAAGTTTGACGTACCTGCTCCAATATTACCTCTAAAAGTAGAAGCGTTACTTCCAATGTTAGCTCCAGTAATATTCATAGGAGTAAATCCTATTCCGTTTACAATACTAGTACTTAGGTTTGTAAAGTCAAAACTATACTCATTATCAAATAAATCTGTTATTGAAGATTTATCAAAGTATATAAATGGAGTTGACCATACCCAACTACCTGAGGCATCAGTACCATTTGACTGCCAAACTGTGACAGTACTTGAATGAGATAATGAAGACCTAGTCCATACATTATTACTAGTAGAAGTAGAAGTTATTTCTCCAGATGGTTTGGTCGGTGCAGTTGTAAATCTAGCCGCACCTGTTTTACCATAATATACGACTGCGGCATTTGATCCATCTGCTCCTGGGTCTCCATCTGCTCCAGAAGCACTTGATACAACTGCTGCTGACCATTCACTAATTGCAATAGTATCTGTAGCTGTATTTGAACTTGCGGTTGCTTGTCTTACCCATAAATATTGACCTTTTGGAACAGTTGGTATACTTTGAGTCCAACTATTAAAAGTTCCTCCTGATAAAAGGTTTGTTGCAAATGTGTAAGTAAATGTTCCACTAAAAGAGGTAGGAGCACTTGAATTACTTGTACTTACTCTATATAAGTACGCTACCGCATTTGAGTTACCTGCAGCTCCTGTTATACTTGATCCATCTTCTCCAACTCCACTATGAACTACTGCAGTAGAAAATTCTGATGTAGGAATGGTGTCTGTAGCACTTGCGCTACTTGCGGTTGCTTGTCTTACCCAGATGTATTCACCATTTGTTATACTTGGAGGGCTAGTTGTCCAGCTATTTAGAGTTCCGCCTGTAACTGCTCCTGTTGCAAATGTGTAAGTAAATGTTCCACTAAACGAAGCGGGCGCACTTGAACCACTTGTAGATTTTCTATAGAGAGGTACGATTGCAGTATTAACACCTGCAGCTCCTGGGCTTCCATCAGCTCCTGTCTTACTTTTTGTAAGTGTTTGAGTTACTGCAAAAGTAAAAGCAGTTCCTCTAGTATCTTTACCTGTAATTGTATAAGTTAGAATTATTTTATCAGTACCATCTGCCATTCCTGAATGGTCAGCAACAGTTGCAAATCTAGAGCCACTACTTCCTGTAGAAGATATTGCTCCTTCTGTAATATTAGAATCATTATTGACAACTACTTTCCAATGTCCTGCAGTAGTGCCTACTCCATCATAGTCTAATAAAGAAGTTCCTTGATACATTTTTATAGTACCGCCACTACCTGTATAGTCACCTACTACACCATCTTTACTTGCTGGGAATACGTGTGCTATATTATCAAAGATAGGCTGTACTGAGCCTTCGAATAGTTCTACTATATGCAGTTGGGTGGTATCTGAAGCACCACCGTCGTCTGCGTGTAGAGTGTATGTAAGTGTCATGTCGTCTACTATTTGAGCAGAACTTACTGTGGCAGTAGCTTTTCCATTTGTAATTGTATTGTTTGTTGTTGCACTACCTCCACTTACAGACCATGTTCCATTTTGAGTTGTATTTGAACAATGTGCTGTAACTGTTATACTGTTTGGGTAGAAGAAAGTAACTGTTGCTCCATAGTCTTCTGGGAAAGTTTCTTTTGTCATCATTTGAGAATCAGGAGTTACAACTACAATTTTTGCGTCTTCTCCTGCTGATCCTTGTGCTGATTTTGAGAAGGAAAGTATCTTATCTGCAATTAGTAGATTTGCTCTACCTCTATCAAATAGTCTTACAGTTGCTGTAGCGGTAGTAATAGCGTCCATGTCTCCGTCGCCGATAGTTATCTGCCCAGTTGATGAATCAATTACTACATCACTATCATTATCAAATCCAGTTCTTGCTTGTAGACTTATACCAAAAGTATTTTGGGTAGTACCACTATTTGCAAAACTATATGCTTGACTTCCTCTTTTTACAGTAAAGTCACAAGTATAGGCACTTTCATTTGTTACTGTTCCGTCAAGGTTAGAGTCAAATGTAAAGTTTTGATTTGTTCCTTCCACAGCATAACCAGATTCTCCTTGTACACTACCAAATTTTTGTAGAGTATAAGTACTAGCTCCTGTTTTAGTAACCTTACCCATAATAGTATCATTTTTATAATCTACTAAGAAAGTAGGTTTACTAAATGCTTGATTATCTGAATTTACAATTGTATCTCTAGTAGGATTGAAAGTTCTTAGAACAGAGTCACTTTCTAGTTTTTTGACTCTATGGTATCGTGTATTACTGCCTTTTGTATATTTAAATACATTTCCAACAGCTAGTTCTCCATCAAAATTTGTAGAATCTAGTCCTGTCCATTTTCTCGGAGTAGTAGACGTACTTGCTGTAAGTGTACCTGTTGCAGTTGCAAATACATTACTGCCTACAGGATAGAATTGACCTGATGTCTCATCAAAAGCAATTGCTTTGAATTGAGAAGCACTATGGTCAAAGAATACATAACCCTCGTCTCCGCCTGTTCCAGAAGTATGGTCTAAGCCTGTAAAATCTAGTTGTGATTGACTGTTAACTGCGTGTTCATTTACTCCGTCATTATGGAATATATTTGTAGGACTAAAAGTAACTTTGCCACTCTCTAAAGTAAAATCTCCACTTATATTTCCTATAAAGTTTATATAGTGCGTATCTGTACCAACACTTCCTTCAGCAGGGCCTACAGCTCTGTTAAAATCTATAACTTCTAATCCGCTTTCTGCTACTGGACTTCGGACTCCGTTTAAACTAACAGTATATATTTTAAAATAATAGTTTCCACTAAGAATGGATACATCAGCGTTATCCATTATTTCATATTCTGTATTAGTATTAGTACCTGCTTTAAACCATCTTTTGTTATCTTTAGAGTATTCTACCTCATAGTGTCTGACTGAGTTATAAAGCGAGCCGTCACTATTAGTAGCGGGATCCCAATCAACAACTAAAGAGTTAATTGTACCTCCAGTACCTGCTGCTTTAATTCTAGGCTCTACTTCTATATTCTCTACTGCAGGGACTGCTTTAAAACTATCTGGTAAAAAGATTTCTCTATATTGTGTAAACGCTTCATTTTTGTCTACTGCGTCAAATTTACTTGGGTTATATTCAAGAGCAGTTATTTCATATTTATTTTTATCGGATTCAAGCATAGCCATCATTCTAAATAACTTGGCTTCTTGTTTTGTCTTACCCGTAGAAAGAGCCGCTCTAGAAATTATCCATATTTGGTCTGAACTAGGAGCAGAATTAAATGCACTAGCAACATTGATTGTTTTTCCAGCATTAGTAACACTACTTACAAATTGCGTTTCTGTAAAAGTAAATGGAGTCCATTGTACAAATACTAAATCTCCACTATCGTCTTGTAAAGTCAGAGCAGCTTCTTCTGTAGTAATACTTGTTAAATGGTCTCCCCTTACAAAAGCAGTTCCACCAATTGTAGCCTGATCTTGTGCAAGTATAGCTCTATAATTAACAAAAGAACAAGTTAGTCTATAGTCTCCCGCCAGATACCCTGATTCAATTGCAAATGCTCTATCTATATTGATAGCTGTTGTACTCGAGCTAGTAGATATCCTACCTCCCCATGATTTGCCTTCTTTATGTTGGTCAATGACTTGAATAATATCACCAGGTCGCAAAAAGGCTGCGTTCAAAGAAGTTTCGAACGTTACAGTATTGGTATTCCAATTATTGGTGAGTAACTTCCATTTACCCAACCTTCTTGCTTGACCTCGAGAAGTACACCCAAATGCTCGGGTAGACTCTGGTTTTACAAACTCAGTCTCTTTTTGTAAAGTTTCTTCTAACTCTACTATTTCTGTTCTTGCTCTATAATAATCTTGAGGGTTATTCCACTCAACTAAAATAGAATTTGTTCTTGTTTTATTAGCAGTTCCTTCGTATTTAAACTCTCCATTGAGTACATTAGCATTTGTAAACTGATAAACAGGGTCTTTCTCTGAATCTTGAACTAAATATGACTCTCCATTTAACCAGTAAGCCATACCTCTAAATATACTTGTTACATCATTTAGTACTTTAAAAGCTTCTGCTTTACCTTGTAAAACTAAGTTTGCGCTAAATCTTGGCTCGTGCATACCTGATGATCCACTCGGGATATAGTTAGTATCATCAGTACAATGTAAACTTAATAAGTCAGCAGCTTGTACTCCTGCTGGTACGAGTTCATCACAGTATCTACCAATTTGGAATATTTCCCATTTATTTACTTGTTCTTGTGTTATGTAATTTCCTAGTCCATAAATTTTATTAGTAATTAAATCATTATAAACCCATGCTGGATTATTACACCAAGACTGATAATAAGTGCCGTCCCAATCTTGCTCAGCTGTACCTGGTTTTTCTGTTGATTTTATTCGTCTATAGTTAGCAGGTATGAAGACTTGGGACGCAGAAGTTACTGTTGTTGAATCTCCATCTTGATTTGTAATAGTACCTGTAATTGCACTATCTTGAGCTGCTACATTTCTAAGATAAAGTGTATTACTCACTTTCTTATCAACTAGCCCTCCTGAAAATAATGCGGCAGTTTTTGCACCCCCGCAAGTAGTTGAGGTTAAGGTTTTGTACCCGCCTGCTCCTGAGTTTAGACTTTCATCAAAAGGTTTATTTAGAGTATAAGTAAAAGCAGTTGAGGTAGTTGCAGTAGCTACAAAAAGTCCTTCATAAAAATCTTCATCTTGTGTAACATTAGTTGCTATTGTAACTCTAAAAGTTTCTCCTTGTGCTACTCCGTGAGCAGAACCAAGAGTTGCTGTTGCTGTATACCCTTCTTCTGCATCTCCACTTGCAGTTAAACTACTAATACTTAGAGTCTGACTTATAACGTCTCCAACAGCAAAACTACTTGCATCAGAACATACTAGCTTTCTACCATTATAGTCGCAAGGATAGTGATTAGTTGGAATCTGTATTAACTTACCATCAATCTCATATCCTCTCGCTGGAACACTATTAAATGCTTCGGCATCAATAACTCCTCCAACATATGCAGTATATGGGTATTCTAATTTATCAGCAATTGAAGCTTCTATACTATCTACATAGATAGCGTTTTGTACCTCAGTTTGTGAGCTACTATCTGGACTAGTACCGAGTTTAGTTACTTTTACTGACCAGTCATTTATACTATAAGTTCTTTTTATTTCTTCAATATTAAAACCGAAAGTATGTGCATATTTACCACTAACTTTTCCTTGAAATCCTGTATCAAACATTTCTTGGGTGTGGTGTGTTCCAGAATTATCTACCCAGTTAAAGTCAATTGTAAAGTGAACTTCTGTTTCATTTATATCACCTTTGTTATCTCCTTTTTTAGTAATAGCAGACATACCAGTAGTAGATACAGTAATTTTTATGTAGTCTGCTTCTCTTTTTTCAAAAGTACCACTAGATATAGTAAAGTACTGAGGCTCTCCTTCTAGTAACTCTGCGCTACTAACATCTTTTATTGTTGCGGCACTAGGATACTCTGCAAAGAAGTCAGCATCAACTACTTGAGTTGCCTCTCCATTTTTTGTGATTACAGTAAAGTTATTAAAGTTTGTGGTTGAAGAAACATGACCGGTTGTTTGGTCAACGTTTCTAAGTCTAACTTCATCGACTAGAATTGACCCGTCTCCGTAGACTAATCCTTTGATTGGGCCTTCTGAGATGGCATCTACAAACGCGGCAGACTGTCTTGCAAACATATTATCGTCTGCTTCAAACGTACTTCCGCCTCCTCCTTTTCCTTTAGAGCCTCGAATAGTTATTAAATTCTGATTCTTTTTCATTATAAGTAGCCACCTTCACCATGGATATCCCATTCATATCCTGACCTATCTTGTGCAATATTATTAGTACCAGACTTACTTCCGTCTGTTCTAAAGTTTGGTATACCTACCATTTTTCTTCCTGCTGTTAGTTTTCTTCGTGATGTATTTGTAAATACTGATGCTGAAATAGTTTTTGATCCAACAATAGCTCTTCCGTATACAAGAGGAATTGCTTGTCCTTGTTTAACTGTATTGACTGGCCCACTAAATAAATAGTTTTCTGCTGATTCCGATGACCCTTGATCAGGAACATCTGGAGCAAGCATCATAGCAGCTCCTCCTAACATAAGCGCTGTACCTAAATAGCCAAGACCTTGTGTTAAAGCTAGAGTAGTACCTGTAACCCCCGCACTAGCTGCTGTTACTGAAGCTGCTGCTATTGTTGTTCCAACTCCTGTTGTAGTAGCTACTGTAGCTGCAGCTGCAGCTGCTGATGCTCCACCTGCTATTGCTGTATTAGCTGCTGCTAAAGAGGCTGATGTAACTCCAGCACCTGCTGCGGCACCTGAAGCTCCCATAAATCCTGCTATACCAAATCCTGCTAAACCACCTGTTGCGGCTAGTAAAGTTACCCCTAATACCATCATAAGTCCTGAACTTTTTGATCCACCAATTACTGGTACAAAAGTATAGGACTGATGCATGTTTGGATTTTGCAGTACTAACTCTTCTTCAATCTCAATTGCTTCATTATCAACTAGTATCTCATAGCCTTGTATTCCTTCTGCAGATGCTAAATACTGACGCATACCTGGGCGCTGTGCCATAATAGCTGTTAGTGCTTCTGCGGGCGAGTTTACTGCCAGATTCCATTCTGCTCCGAATTTTTCTCCTAGCGGCCCTTCTAAATATACTTTTCTCATAATTTACTTTGATGTCTAATAACTGTTCTAGTTATTGATTTCCACATGCCTACATAAGCATCTCGGCATGATAATCTGTTAGGTGCATGATGTAGCATTTTTCCTCTACCTACATATATGCCTGCATGATTGGTAATGTCACTATTCAGAGCCATTAAAATGATGTCTCCAACCTGTAGACTACCATCTGTTACTTCTACAAATCCTTCTTTTTTATAGTTCTCCAAATAGAGATTTTTTCCCTTTTCCCAAAATTCCCACTCATACTCATATGGGTATATAAATATATCTTCTGCTTCGAAATAGTCTTTTATGATTGTGAAACAATCGTAGACGCCATAAACGAATGGTCTTCCCAGTAATTCATAAGCTTCTTCTCTCGGTTCCAATTTTGTCCATTCATCATTTTCTCCAAAAATATACCAAGGAATTCCTAGTCTATTGCATGCAGCTCGGTCTAACTCACTTGGAATTGGTGGCGCACCTGGGTGGCTGTGTATAACAGCTACTACATCGCCTTTATCCGCTACTGCTTTGTAATCGAGTGGGTCAATAATAAAATCATTCTTTGGATTTTCTGCTTTATTTTCGCAAGGATTCCATCTTATTCTTCCTCGTTCTAAACTTAATAGTCCACATGCTTCCGAATTTTCGTGCTCGTAGACATATTGTTTTATATCTTCTAGTACTGGTTCAATCATTAGTATAATGCCGCTCCTGGGAATCCTCCAAATGGTAGAGATACATTTCTTGAACCTCTATTGTTAATATTAGCTGTTGCAGTTGCTCCTGAACCGCCCCCGCCAGTAAAACTTACTGCAGGTGCTGTACTATAACTTGACCCAAATGCAGTCATAGTTACACTAGTTACTTTACCACCAGACACAACTGCTGTTGCGGTTGCTCCACTACCTCCAGTACCTGTATTATCAAAAACAACTGTAGGCGGTGAAGTATAACCACTTCCTCCACCTGCTGCTCCATCTGCTTTATTAACAATGACGCTTGTTACTCCAGTTCCTGCAGCGTTATGTCCATATCTAATTGCACAGGAATTTAATCGTTTACCGCAAACATCTCCAAACTCCCAATATGAAATATTAGTTGGTTTGATAATATCATCAGCTAAATCTGTAGCTGCTACTGTATGTGCAGTTATACATTTATATAAAGTAACTGTACATAAGTTTAAGTATCCTACTGTGTCACTAGTATCTCCTAGAGTATAGTTACTATCTACAGGAGCATTGACAACAATCGTTGTAGAGGTAACACTATCTACATCTAGTGGTACTGCTTTGTAATCTTGAGTAAAGCCTTTTGCAATAACTTGGTCACTAGCTGTGACTTCATGTCCTGCTGCTACAGTAAAAGTAACTTTATTCGTACTTGCTACTCCCACAGCTTTAGTTGCAGCTATAAGACCTCCTAAAGGTCTTCCATATTCTACATAGTCTCCTACACTATAAGAAGCTGCTCCATGAAGAGCCGATCCTGTACTTGTTTGTCCTGACCAAGTACTAAAACTAGTAACTCTATTATCATCTTTATCAAAATATAAAGGTGTAGAGGTAGGTAAATTTGGTATCGCGAATCCTGCTTCATTTGGTCTACTGTCTGCTGGCCAGTCACAACCACCTTGGTCTGCATCTTTATACTTCCAAGGACAGCGTGCTGCAACAATACTTCTTCGTGGTAATTGAATTCCTTGTACATCAAATGCACTAGCAAGTTCAAACTCTACCATAGTAGCAGTTTCTGTAGTTTTTCTTTCTATGTAAAATACATCTCTATTAAATTCTATTGGAGGATTTGTGGCTAAATGCTTTTGCAACGTTCTTCTTCGTATTACTTTTGCCCCAATCAAATCATCATAGTTACTTAAATGAGCACTCCAATATTGGTTTATATTTGCAAATCTAACACTAGGTCTTGGTAAACTACCAGACCCTCTAACTTCCCAACCTTCTGATTCTACTGGAAATGCTTGGTAGGTTTGTTGCCCATATTTACTCGTAGTAGTTGAGCCAAAGTCCTTGTCATCTAATAAACTAAACCAAGTAATATCTGCTGTGCCATTTGCTCCATCATGAAAATAGAGTCTATCAACACCCGCACCTCCTATGTCACTATCAGGCAATGTAACTTCGTAAACAGTTATTAAACTGCTTGATTGGGATTGCCCTTGTAGTTCTGCAACTAACTGATTGTTAGTGCCTACTATTGGCTGACTCATGGCTCAAAGACCTCTCTAGCGCTACAGCTTAAACTATAGAAATTATCATATGAAAGAGTTCTACTATATCCTTCTAATACAACTGTTACAGTTTCCTCCCCGTCAACTGAGTTAGGTACTGTAAGTTTTGCAGTATCTACACTTGCTAAAGTATTCATAAATTTATATAATTTATCTATATCTTCTTTAGTTCTATTGGCAAATGTAAGTCCCCAAACGCGTGGAGTATTATTGATACCATCTCGTACTCTCATTTCATAACCATCACCAAACTGTGCTTTTAATACACGAGGCTCAGGGGTTTGTGAAACTCCTTTATCATAAACTACTTTACCAGAAAAACCTGTAATATTGGTGCCTGCTGAAACTGTACCTCCACCTGTTTGTACTGTATTTGTTGCTAATCCTATTGCCATTATCCTCTACCTTTTGTACCTTGTGAGTTTAATAATCCACCAGGTCTCATTTCTTGTTGTAAATGCTGTTGTACCATATTACCAATACTTCTTCCTAGACCTTGCATTCCGTCTCCAGTTATTTGTGTTTGTCCTTGTCCTTGACCATTCATATTAACTGTTACATTTACGATATTACCACCGCCGCCAGCTCCTCTTAAATCTACAGGAATACTTCTATCATTTCCAAGTGGTACTACGGCTTCTCTACCGTGGAGCATAGCCATATAACCAGACTCTGGGCCATCAGCAACTCCTCCACCAGTATAGCCTCCATACCTAAATTTGGACATCTCTCCGCCGTACCTACCCATACCTGGTATTGATGAAATACCGTCCATCACGCCGCCAAATCCTGGAATTAAAGCCATCATTATTTTTAATGCGGCTGCTTTTGCAAACATAGCTGCTAAGTCTTGAAGCACTGATACTGTTAGATCTTTCATAGAATCTTTAAATGACTTTGTTCCGTCTACCATTGCTTGGAACATAGAGACGAATCCATTTGAAAGAGTATTTTGTATACCTTCTTGTAATTCTAATTCAATATTTAAATGTGCTTGTTCTATTGCAAGTTTTTTAACTTCTTCAGTATTAAAACCAGTCATATCACCAAACTTTTTAAGGTGTGCTTCTACTTGGTCATTAAATATTTTTTCTGCAGGATTAAGTGTAATTCCTTTTACTTTTTGAAGATGTAATAATTGATTCTGTGAAAATAGCTGATCAGTAATAAATTTACCAGCTTCTTGTTGATGTTTTGTTTGGTCTGCAGTAAGTCCTGCTGATTCTTGTTGTAAGTTAACTCTTTCTTGGTATAACTTAACTAGTTCTTGATAATTATCTGCATTTACATTTAATCCGGCCATAGCTACTAACGGATCCATTCCTGCTGTAAATGCTGGATCGTACTCTTGAATAGCCGCTAAATTTGTTCCTTGTTTATCTTTATTGATATCTTGTTGAGCAGTTATTTTCTTTCCTTTTGCTGCATGTTTTTCAGCTATAGCTGCAAATCCTCTTTTATCAGAAGTTTTAAGTTGATTATCTATATTCAGTAAAGCACCTTTAAGTTCAAGCTCTTCTTTTATTGCGTCTAGTTTTAAGAATTGGATGTTTAATTTTGCAGTGTCTAGTATTTTTTGTGCCTCAGAATTCGTTACGAGTTGGGTGTTTAATTTGACTTCAGCGTCTGCATTTTCAACTGCTTTGTTTGAATTTGTAACTGCTAATTGTTGAGTTTTATAATTCTCCCCTGCTAAATCTAAAAGAGTTTGTTCGTCTTTTATTTCTGATATTCTTTTCTTTTCAGCTAGTACTGCATCTTCAAGTTCTTTTCCTTTAAGGTGGGCAAACTGTTCTGATTCAGCAGTTATATCCGCTATTAAAAGATCTCTTAGTTTATCTTGCTCTAGTAATTGATTTGATTGTGCAATGGCTTTATTATTTTCTGCTTCTGTTTTCTTAAATTCAGCTTGCTTGACTTTAAATGCTATTTTACCTTCTGCTAATTGTTTTCCAGAGCCTACTCCTAGATTTGCAAGTGTTTGCTGTGCGGCTACTTCATCTTTTTTCAACTTGAGAATACTGCTTTGAATAGTTTGCATTCTATCCATTAACCTTCCGTTTCTATCGTTCTCCAGTCTCATTAACTCTGCTTCTTTTCTAGCAAGATTTAACTCTTTTGTCATATCTTTGATTTCATCTTCACTTTTGCCAAATCTTCGTAACATGAGTTCGGCATTGTTATCCATCAAAATTAACTCTTCAACTATGTCTTGTATTGGTTGATTAAAGTTCATTTGCCAGTAACCGTCAAAGTTTCCAGATCCATCATTAAGACTAAGTTCTCTAATCATGTTTTTTATACCCATGAGTCCTTCGCCAAACTCTTTCTCTATAGCACCTGAATCTATCAATTCACTTGCATCAGTACCTAATTTTTTATAATCAATATGTTTTGTTACATGAGCAGTTCCCATTTGAGGATTACCTGAATGTAGTTGATAACTTATTATGTCCTTTCCGAAGTTTTGACCAACAGCTCGTGCTATTTCAATATTTTCAGTCATTTCTTCAAGCCTAGCGTTAACTGCTAACATACCGTTAGCAAAATCGTCTAAACCAGCTTGAAGTGGTTTCATTAAATCTTGGAAAGGAAGTTTAGCCATTCTTCCAATAGTTTTTTCAACTTGTTTGCTTACAGCTTTACTATTCTCTTGATATCTTGACAAAGCCATTGCGGAGTCTATAATATCACTAGATAATTGTCTCCATTTAGGTTGCAAGTCTGCCCCAGCTGCTAAATCAGCTGTAAAACCTTTCATGCCTGGTGAAAGACTTTCAATATAATAGGCTTGTTGTTGGAACTCTTGTCCAAGATCAGACTCTAAAAACTTCTCTGCTGACATACCAGATTTGGAAAGTTCTTGTTGATAGTCTGCCATGAACTGTCTAATATCAGCAGATTGCAAAGCATTTCTAGTTTGTTCTATACCATCTGTTAAACCAAGAAGTCCTTCATCTCGAACTTTCTTCATTCTTCCCATTTCTTCGTTTATGCTTTTTAGTCTTTCATGTACTGCTTCGGTTTCTTTCTTTAGCGCCTGAGCACTTTTATTTCCTTTAGCAAAGTAATCAAATAATGCTTTACCTGCAGCGACTACCATAGCTAT
>CEQM01053923.1_pt1 | contig 14569 bp, 14 predicted proteins | sample 531111 | NCBI WGS metagenome assembly CEQM01 (sample SAMEA2621278, study PRJEB7988) | marine metagenome | biome: marine biome (ENVO:00000447); feature: deep chlorophyll maximum layer (ENVO:xxxxxxxx); material: "saline water (ENVO:00002010), including plankton (ENVO:xxxxxxxx)" | depth 120 m
TTTCTTAACGAATGAAAGTACTGTTGAGATACCCATTGAAAATACTTCATTTGAGAGTCGATTTATTGTTAAAAGTGATCTTGAGGCAGTGGCACTTTTTCATGCATCTGAGAGTGCATTGGAAAACTTACAACCACCATTGAGTGGATTCAAAATTATAACAAGTGAGCCATTAAGCGACGGATCAATTGTCGAATTCGAAGTAGGTATTGCTCCTTTTAAGATTAAGTGGAAAGCAATCCATCGTGATGTTGATTTTTCTGAAGGATTTACAGATGTGATGTCTGAAGGTCCGATGAAATATTGGGTGCATCGTCATGAATTTCGTGCTCTAAGCTCTAATGAAACAGAAGTACATGATCAAATTTGGTATGCACATCATCAAGGATTTAGAGGAATAGTTTCACGATTAATGTTCAATCGATTGACGCTGAAATTTTTATTTTCATATCGTGGAACAGCGACTCGAAAAACAATATTAAAGCAAAAGAATACTTAATGATTTTGATTATATTCTAAAACTTTTTGTATGACGCTAGCCGTTCTTTCATAGGAAATAAATGTGGGAATGGACTCTTCTCTTAATGTTTTTGAAAGATCGGCTATGGCACTTCCATCATGAGCTGGAGTAGAAGAATGGGCTATTACAGCGATGGGTTTATCTGTAGTGGATTTTAATCTTTTCAATGAATCAATCTGTGTTTGCATACGTTCTCGATCCTCATCATCATCTTGAGGGGGTCGTACTTGTACTAATAAGCAGTCGACGTTTTCGTCCGTTGTGAGCGTGTCAAGTATTACATCGACCTGTTCTCGGTTCGAACCCATATCCACAGGATTCCCAAAACTGGCTCCTACAAGTGAGAACCAACTTCCTAATTTTTCTTGAGATCCATTTGAAAGATCAGGAATACGTAATCCTGCGCGCGCAAAGGTATCGGCCATGGCAACTGATTGTCCTCCAGATCCTCCAGTCACCCCCAGACCATTACCTGTAAATTTCGGTAGTAAACGCAGTGCATTGATGAGGTCAATCATTTCATCAACTGATTCAACTTGAAGTGCACCAGTCTGTTTGCACATTGCATCCCAAACTTTATCTGACCCTGCTAAAGAAGCTGTATGTGATGCTGTTGCTCTACGTCCTGCATCAGTCATCCCGCCCTTCCAAAGCACTACTGGTTTTCTTTTTGCCACATCTTTCAAAATTTTTGTAAAACGTGGTCCGTCATGTAATCCTTCGATGTACATGCCAATAAACTGTGTTTGTTCATCATTGCCAAAATATTCCAGATAATCTGCAGATTCTAAGACAACTCCATTACCAAAACTGACTACTTTATTAACAGGGACACCATTGGCATATGCTGCAGCAGAAATATCACCAGCATGACCTCCACTTTGTGAAATGAATGTCGTATCACCTTCAAATCCTACAGCTTGTTTTTCACCAAAACGTACTCCTGCTGCAGGATTATATAGCCCCATGCAATTTGGACCGATTACTGCTATCCCAGATTCACGTGCGATATCTGTAAATTCTTTTTGCAAATCGATAGCTTCTTGTACATGTGTTTCAGCAAATCCAGAGGTGAAGAATGCTGCTCCAGCAACACCTTTATTGATGCAGTCTTTCAGTACTGCATTTGCGGCAACTCGTGGTACCGCAACGAGGACAAAATCGATATCTTCTGGGATTTCAGTTAAACTTTGATAATTTTTGATTCCCATTTCCTCGATACCAGGTATTTCTTTTGGATCAATTTGAACAGAATATATATTTCCTTGAAATGTACTCATACATCGAAGCCATCGGTAGTTAGTTCTTGAAACATCACCGATTACTGCCAGTGTTTTCGGGTTAAGAGTTCGTGTAAGTCGTTCTGTTTCTATCATGTGTTCCTACTAGTCCTTATTCTGATTTAGGTATGCTGAGAATAGCTCAAATATTGCTGATGTAAAAATGTTTTTACTCTTTCAGTAATGGAAATAGTATAGTTTAGAAAACAACTATTTAAAAATAATGTTTTTAGAGATTAGGAATACTATGACGTATCGCCCAGATAGAATGTCATTTGGAATTTTTTTAGCACCTTTTCATAAGACAGGACAAAATCCAACTCTTGCTCTTGATCGCGATATGGCATTAATTGAACATCTTGATCGATTAGGTTTTGATGAAGTTTGGATAGGTGAGCATCATAGTGCTGGTTGGGAACTTATTGCTGATCCAGGCTTAGTCATTGCAGCTTTAGCAAATAGAACTCGTACCATACGCCTTGGTACTGGAGTGACTAGCTTACCGTATCACCATCCACTCATAGTTGCAGATAGAATGGTGCAGTTAGACCACATGACACGAGGGCGAGCAATGTTTGGTGTAGGTCCAGGTGCTTTAACTTCTGATGCATATATGTTGGGTATTGATGCAACAAAACAACGTGAAATGATGATGGAGTCACTAGAGGCTATTGTTGCTTTATTGAAAGCAGAAGAACCTGTGAATATGACAACAGATTGGTTTACACTTCGTGATGCACGTTTGCAAATTGCTTCATATACAAGACCTCACTTGCCGATTGCAGTTGCACATGGATTTTCTCCTGCTGGCCCAATGGCAGCGGGACAATTTGGAGCAGGATTACTATCAATGGCTGCATTTCAACCTGGAGCTTTAGTTGCCCTTCCTGAAGCGTGGAATTGGGCTATGGAACAATCTCAGCTTCATGGGACATCTTTATCGAGAGATGATTGGCGATTAGTAATTCCAGTGCATTTGGCAGAATCCAGAGAGCGAGCTATCGATGAAGTTCGTGAAGGATCCTATGCATATAATGTTGAATATTTTGGCGAAACTCTTGGTCGAACTCCTTCCTCTGATACCGAAAGTATCGAATCAATGATTGAACGTGGTGGTGCAATTGTTGGAACACCTGATGATGCTATTGAATTCATTGAAGGGTTGATCGACTTAACAGGTGGGTTTGGTGGTTTCATGGGTTTAGCTCACGAATGGGCTGAACCAGAAGCGACATTCCGTTCTTATGAATTATGGGCACGTTTTGTAATGCCTCATTTTCAAAATATGATTCAAACCACGCAAGCTGGACGTGATTGGGTTTCAAGTCATCGAGATGATATATTTTCTCCGCGTGCTGCTGTAACCCGCAAAGCTTTTGATGATGCGAATGTTGAACTACCTGAAGGCATGGAGAATCAAATGCAGCGCGGAAAAAATTAAAGCGGATAGGGGAAAAGAATGGTTGATGCATACGATGCTATTGTAATTGGTGGTGGTATTCTTGGCGTTACTACTACTTATAACCTTGCCCGTGCAGGTCAGAAAGTGGCCCTATTAGAAGCTAATACTATTGCTAAAGCTGCAAGTAATAATAGTTTTGCATGGCTAAATTCACATGGGAAAGATCCAGGGCCTTATCATGACTTAAATGTTGCAGGCATGAAGGAATATTCTTCATTGGAAGAACAAGTACATACGGTAGATGTACACCGCACAGGCTCACTCTACTGGGCCGCATCGAAGGCTGATGATGATTTTCTTATCAACCGATATAATACTCTTACTTCACTTGATTATGCTGTAGAAATGATGGACAGAAAACAGGCTCAACAACTTGAACCTTGTATTAAATTTCCAGAAATTGCTGAGCAGGTTTTATTTTGCAATGATGAAGCATGGGTAGATCCTCCTCAAATTATCAGTGCTTTATTAGGTGCTTCTTCAGAGAATATAGATATTTTTGAGAATGTTTCTGTACAGAGTTTTAATAAAAATGGTGATGTAATAACTGATATCAAAACAACAAATGGTACTTTCACAGCTAATTCGATAATTATATGTGCAGGTGTATCTTCAGGTTTGTTAGCTGATTCGATACAAGTTCCAGTACCCGTCAATCGTAAACCAGGATTTTTAATTGTGACTTCCCCTGTTCCTCCAGAGACATTGTCTCGTGTTGTTCATCACGGTCGTGCTGCATATACAGCCAATGTTGCGAAAGATGATATCTCTTGTCATTTACGTCCAGATATTTCAGGTGGGATTCGAATAGGTGCTGATTTATATGATATGGCCGTCGATGAAAAGTCCATCGTTGATCCAATACCTTCATTTGCATATGAGTTACATGATCTTGCAAAATCTGTACTTCCTGCGTTAGAGAATACAGAAATCGCAAAAGCTCATTTAGGTGTTCGTCCGATACCTGCTGATGGATTTACTGTTGCAGGTTTACTACCGCAATATAAAAATGCCTACGTCGCAGTGACCCATAGTGCAGTTACTATGGGTCCTTTGATTGGTAGGTTAGTTTCAGAAGAAGTTCTTGGTAACAGTCCTGATCCTTTGCTAAAAGAATTCCGCCCTGAAAGATTTAGTTCTTAAAAGTTCAGTGATTTCTCTATTTTATACTAGAGTTACCTTCCCTTAAATTCTGGATCACGTCTTTCAACGAATGCTCGAACTCCTTCTTTAGCATCTTCTGTGCTGTTGATAAGAATTCCTGTGTAATATTCCATTTCTGCTGCTGCGATGTGATCTGACTCTGGGAACATTGTTTTATATACCATCCGTTTTGCTAATGCTTGTGCAATCGAAGGTCCTTGTGCAATCTCATGAGCGAATTTAAGAGTTTCCTCCATGAGATCATCGTGTTCTACCACTCTTAATACAAGTCCTAATCTTAAGGCTTCTTCCGCATCGATCATTTCACCTGTCCACATTAATTCTAAAGCTTTTTGTACACCAACTATTCTCGGGAGTCTGAAATTTAAGCCACCATCTGGTCGCCGTCCACGTTTTGTTTGTAAAACACCAAACTTTGCATCAGCAGATGCGATACGTATATCTGGTGTAAGTGCCAATCCAAAACCGGCACCAACAGCATATCCATTAATTGCACCGATAATTGGTTTGTCACACTGTGCAAAAACCAATTGAGCGCTTTCCCAAGAGTGAGGCAATGTTACAGGTCTCGGTTCAGGTTCTTTTCCATCAGCACCAGTAATTTTTGATAAATTACTAACGTCTGCTCCGACGCAAAATCCGCGTCCAGCACCAGTCAGTACGATTACTTTTATATCTGGATCTTTTCCCATTTCACGGACTAAATCTAACATTCCTTGGGTCATTGCTGCACTCATAGCATTCATTCTATCGGGTCGATTCAGAGTAATAATTGCAACATCACCGTCTTTTTCAAATAATAAATCTTCAAAGTCCATGGAGACCTCCTCGTGCAGTATGTACGCATAGTAACTATCTTGTTGAAGAAAGCAATAGTGATTTCTGGTCTACTATTTATGCATAGTGATTTTCCGAACTATACATACGTCTTTCTTGTATCTCGACTTCTGGTATTGCATCTCTAGAACGATTAACAATATCAGGTGTAGCAGCATTAATTATGTTGATAGCCTCTGTACCAGTAAGCTGTTTTTTTTCTAATAATGAACTAGCTAAGGCTGTGATTTGTTTTTGAATATGGGGTGTTTGTTCAATTAATTCTTTTGCCTCTCCAAGACATTGTCCGAAAAGCGCACGCATTTCATTTTCGCCAGCTATTTCATCGTCTTTTGAAAGCAAATATGAAATAAGTTCTCTTGCTTTATGTAAGTCGTTAATACATCCATCAGTATTGAATTGTCCTGTAGCGAGTTGTCCTCCTAACCCTCCAGCCATGAGCGCTATAATTGATTGATTGGCTATATATTCATATTCTCTTCCATCATTTTTAGTGAACATGCGTCCCTTGCCATAGATGGGTAGGTATTCAAATGCCGGAGGTGACTTTTCATCGTATGTTGTGAGGTCAATTTTTCTTACAGGGTGATTGAAAAAGTAGTTAACTACAGCATGTGATGCTTCATGATGTGCCAATTCTTCAATACTATTTATTTTGTACATGGCATTACTGTACTGAAAAAATTATCGTAAGGTAGGAAATATTCTCAATTAAATGCGATATTAATTGTAGAATTGTTATCCATTTTAGCTGTAGCTCAGGAGGCATAATGAATCCTAAGATTGTTTTTGTAACTGACTTTCCTGATGCTGCTGATGAAGCTCGCATGATATCTCCATCTGGTTTTGATCTTGTCATTGCTGAGGCTCATAGCAGTGAATATCAAGATGCACTTATGGATGCAGAGTATCTAGTTGGCTTTGTCGATAGTTTAGTGAATGAAAAACTGTACCAAGATGCCCAACATCTCCGTCTAATTCAATTATTGAGTGCTGGATATGATAAAGCTGATATTCAAGCTGCAATACAGTACGGTGTACCAATTGCTAATAATGGTGGTGCAAATTCAATAGCAGTTTCAGAACATGCGTTGATGTTAATGCTTGCTGTTTCACGTAAATTAGTTCAACAACATGCAACTGTTACTGCAGGAAAATGGCGTGGCAAGGTCACTCCTCGTGTACATGAGATTAGTGGTAAAACATTAGGGATTATTGGGTTAGGGACTATTGGAAAAAAAACTGCTCGTCGCGCTTCAGCTTTTGGTATGAGAGTGAATTATTATGATATTGATCGCTTAACGGAAGATGAGGAAGATGCTTTAGGGGTTAAATTCAATCTCTTAAGCGAAATTTTTCTGAATTCCGACATCATTTCACTTCATGTTCCTTATAATTCATCAACTCACCATATGGTGGGGGCAGATGAGTTAGCTGTGATGAAGTCTGAAGCTATTTTAATAAATACTGCCCGTGGTCCAATTGTAAATGAATCTGCTTTGTATAATGCACTTGCCGAAGGGATAATATCCGGTGCCGGATTAGATGTTTTTGAGCAAGAGCCTCCTCCGGAAGATCATCCTTTGTTTGGTCTTGAAAATGTTATTCTCACTGCACATTTAGCAGGCCCGACATTTGAAAGTTTTTCAGCACGTGTTCGTAATGGCTTTGATAATGTACAGAGGGTTGCACGAGGCGATAATCCTCTTTGGGTTATTCCTGAATTAAGTGAATAGTATGAGGTTTGGTTATGGCAACACCATCTTGGCTTAAGGAACGATTAAGTGCTGGTGGGCAAATTATTCTCGACGGTGCTACTGGATCTGAATTAGAACGTCGTGGTGTTCCTATGGATAAAAATGCATGGTGTAGCCCTTCTGTAACTACTCATAGTGAAGTTCTTAAATCAATTCATAAAGATTATATTGTTGCAGGAGCTGAGGTCTTAATCACCAATACATTTGCTGCATCTCGACAAGTACTTGAACCTGCAGGTTTTGGTGATCAAGTAAAAGCAATTAATACTGCTGCGGTTAATATTGCGAAAGAGGCAATTCTTGAAACTGGAATGGCAGAAATTGCTATCGCTGGTTCTATTTCTGATTTCCTAGCAGATGGTATGGGTTTAGCTTCCGAATGGTCCAAACCAGCTATATTAAGAGCAACATATAGGGAGCAAAGTGAAATATTAGTTGAAGCAGGTGCTGATCTCATAATGCTTGAAATGATGCAAGAGCCTGAGGTGGCAATTCCTGCTATTGAAGAATCTATGAAGGCAGGTGTAGATGTTTGGATTGGAATGAGTTGTCGAAGCGGAAAAGATGGCATTATTGCTTCAAGTTCATTAGGAACTACAGAAAAGTTGTACATGTACGACGATCTTAATAGAAGTTTTGAAGAAACTTTAGAGGCAGTTACAAAGTATGATGCTGCGTCTATTCACATTATGCATAGTAATATTGATGATACGACCTTGGGAATAGAAGCTTTAAAAAAATATTGGGATGGTGCGATAGGTGTCTATCCCAATTGTGGTTATTTCCAAAGACCTAGTTGGCAATTTGTCGATATTATTGAACCTGTTTTATTCCAAGATTACGCGCAAAAATGGAAGGATAGTGGAGTTCAAATTATTGGTGGATGTTGTGGAATTGGCCCAGGCCATATCGAGGTACTAAAAGATATCACTTAGTAGAATTGGAAGAATGTAGTTTATGGATGAGGTTATTGTTTTGGTCGCGCTTGAAAGAGAGTTTCCACGAATGACATTGCCTAATCTTCATATTGAATATACAGGTGTCGGAAAAGTGAATGCGGCATTTAAAACTAGCGAATTAATTCATCAATTTTCTCCAAAAACCATCATAAATTATGGAACAGCAGGTAGTCTAAAGAATGACTTAAGTGGTCTTGTAGAAGTCTCACATTTTTTTCAAAGAGATATGGATGTTTCAGCTTTGGGATTAGAAATAGGTGAAACCCCATTCGATAAGATTTCTGAAATTTCATTTGGTCGTGAAGGTTTCTCCTGTGGTAGTGGTGATAGTTTTGTTACTGAATTGCCACAATTAAATACTGATTTAGTTGATATGGAAGCTTATGCAATTGCGAAAGTTTGTCTCTATAAAAATGTTGATTTTTTATGCTTTAAATACATTTCAGATAATGCTGATGAGAATGCATCAGAAAATTGGAATGAAAATGTCAGCCGAGGGAAAGATTTATTCAAAACAAAAATTTTTGAATTATTAAGTGAATAAATTCAACAATTAACTCAAATAGCTAGTCGAGAATAAAACCATCCCATCTGTTCATGTATTCGAGAAATTTATCCGATAATCCTTCATTTCTTAAGTGATCTTTGGATACGGGTGTTCGCACAGGGATAAAATCAGGATTAGTAAAATGTAAGTTTGGAAAATTATGTTGCAGTATTGCTGCACGCCCCAGCATTATCCAGTCGACTCCCTGTGAGATGATTGTTTCTGCCTCGCTTGGATTCGTTATTTTTCCTGCAGCGCCTAGTTTTACATTACCTCGATTAAGTTCTGTGAAATGTGCTAGCAAAGTTTTACCTTGGAATTCTTTCTCATTAGGTTCTTTAAAAACGTCCCATAAAGACATATCGAGAAAATCTATATTTTCTTCCGTCATAAGGGTTTGTGCGAATTCCTTAATCTCAGATAATTGCAGACCAAATCTTTCTGGGGAAAGTCTTACACCTAATATGAAATCGGAAGAACAGTATGTGCGTATTCCTTGAATAATTTCTTTTAGAAGTCGACCTCTGTTTTCTAAATTGCCACCGTATTGGTCAGTGCGATGATTGATTTCATTACTTAAGAATTGGCAGAGAATATAGCCATGTGCTCCGTGAAGTTCGACTCCATCAAATCCAGCTTTTTCAGCACGAATTGCTGATTGAACAAAATCATCTCTCAGTTGGTAAACCTCCTCTAAAGTCATGCCGCGAGCATTTTCATCTTTATTATCTGAAGGGCATATCGAACGCTCACCTATAAGCGCTTCTGGAGCACGCATTCCAGCATGATGTAATTGAATAATTGAAAGACTTCCGTGCGATTTGATTTCTGTAGCCAAACGAGTGAGGCCTGGTAAATGTGTATCGGAAAATATTCCCATCTGACCAGGAAATCCTCTACCTATTTCCTGTACGTGCGATGCGCATGTCATAGTGAGACCGAATCCACCTTTTGCACGCATGGTCAACCAATGGAACTCTTCCTCTGACATAGTCCCATCATCATTACTCTGACAATTAGTAAGAGGAGCCAACATAAATCGATTTTTCATCTCGGTAGTGGAATTGAGTTTAAGTGTACTAAAGAGCTGACTCATAAATTCTCCCGTTGTATCAATAAGTAGATTTGATCATGCTGATTAAAAGTTACAAAATGCTGTATCTACTAATCCTTTAGTCGATAATGTCTCGTGATTATTGGCTTTATAGTACACGGTAATTTACAACAGTCTGTACGATTCAGAGATTGTGCCAAAGTTTTGTTCAAAAAATACGGCAGTTAAATTGTGAGCTTCTGTTTTAAGTTGATGAGATATCGTCACCTGTGGGAGCTAATGTATCTACGGAATTTTCAACGCGTTGATTGTATTCATGGACTGTCAGGATTGCGCGGCGTCGAAATATGGCATTGATTACAATGCCAATCCCACCCGTAGCGATCATGACAGGGACACCTACAATACTGCCAATTCCTCCCATCACAAAGCCTCCAACTGCTGTAAACGAGATTGCTAAACTGTGTAGACTGACTGCTCTGCCCCTCATATTGGGAGGTGCCACTAATTGGATAAGTACTCCGAGTGTGAGATCGTAGACATTGAGGAATGCCATAACTGCTCCTGCTAGAAATACTGATAGAGGTAGAGATCGTGAGAATGCAAATATAATAAGTGTAATACCTGCACCAAGTGCGTTTAGGAACACGATACGTGGTTTGTTAAGAGAATCCCCTTTTGTGGCCATAAACAAAGTTCCTACAAACATACCAGCTCCTACGCCCGCCTGAAGGAAACCCATGCCTAAGGCATCCACTTGGAGTACATTCTTGGCCATCACAGGCACCATAACGAGAAAAGCAAACCCCAACATCTCCATTACAATACTGACAGTGAACAGTATTCGGAGAGAAGGATTTGTGGAAGTATATTTTAGTCCCTCTATTGTTTGCTGTAGAAGGTGACCTGATGAAGAGTCAATGCTTCCTTTAACATTGATAAGTAATAGGAATGGAAGCGAAATAGCTAAACTGGCTGTAATTAATGCATAGGCAGCCCAGATACCTGCCCATTCAATCAATGCCCCTGCAAGCATCGCACCCCCAATCATCATTGGGGTAGTAGATACACGCCAGAGTGAGACGCCATTCACCAGACGTTTTGGGCCTACGATGTCATAGATGAATCGATTTATTACCGTAAACCGTGTAGCACGTAGACAGCCGATGAAAAATGCTACAGCTAAAGCCATCCAGAGATCTAACACCTCAAGATATATAGTTACTGTCATCAATAAGGCGATAGATGTACTTATTGCACCTTCTATGATTAGTAGATTTCTGCGTTGAAACCGATCGGTAAGGGTGCCAGCTAGAGATGAGAAGAGGAACTGTCCGATACCTAATAATAGGGCATAGATACCGATCCAAAATTCTGAGTCATTAGATAACTCAAGTATTAACCAACCGTGTACAGCCATACGTACGGTCATGTCTACGGCAGCAAAAGTACTACTCAAATAGAATGGCTTGTATCCTGATACCTTGAATGAAGCCGTTAAGTTATTCGATGTAAAATCGTTCAGAAGCAGACCCCCAGAAGATATTCATATTCTTAAAGTCGTATTGAATAGTCGCTGAAATATTGAATAAGACATGTATTGCTAGTCGAAAAATACCCATCCTGTCTGGCACAAGGATACTTGAATTCAGAAGTTATTTGATAGTTAAGATAGATAGAAATTAGTGTACTTAGAAAGGTTCGAATAACTAGCGACGAGCGCCTATAACATCTGGTAATTCATTGACCATGGCACGTATGTGTTCAATGGTAGTCCCACAGCAACCACCTATAATTTGCACACCATTTTCAACCCAATTTCGACAATGTGTAGCGAAAATTGCTGGTTCTACTTTTTGACTAATTCCTCTTCTTACTTCAGAAGAAGTTTCAGCGTAGGCCATGACTGCTCCTTGCCAATGCTCAAAGAGAGTTTGGAGTGCTGCATCTGTTGTTTCTATAGTGCTGTGCATAACGCCCATCACTTGGGGTTGAAACGATAACATTGCCTCTATCAAGGTGTCATAGGATCTATCTTCTGCCTGAATGTGATCAGGTGAAAGTCTGGCTGCAGGTTCTTCAAAATGTTGATCCCAAGCAGAGACACTTCCATTATCGCGCAGTGTGCAACTAGTGCCGATCCATACTGGTAATCCTGTTTCGACAGCAGCAGATATTGCCATACTTGATTGATCAATATCTCTCATCATCTCCATCAGAATCAAATCTACACCAGATTTAGCCAGTGTTTGAGCAATTTCTTGGTAGTTATTAAACTCTTCTTCTGGTGTTGGCAAAAATCGTGGGTCAGGGCTGACAGTGCCTGGGATCCAAGCAGTCATGTTAGACATTGAACCAGCAACAGCAATAGGTCGTTCAGGTGATACATTGTTTACGGCTTCACGTGCCAACTCTACCGCTCTTGCGTTGATGCTGACAGTTTCATCAGCCAGACCTACACTTGCCAAAACATGACGGCTAGTCGAAAAAGTGTTTGCTGTTACTACATCTGCACCAGCGCGAATATACTCTTCATGTACATGGCGAACTATGTCAGGGTGGGTCTTATTAGCAACCCCACACCAAGCAGCAGAATCCATCGCAGCGCCCAGCCTTGCGATTTCACTACCAGTTGCTCCATCTAGAACAATAATTTCTTTATTGCTTAATTTATTATCTAGAATCATATTCAGAACCGTGAGATATCATTACTGCCTTTTATATATGAAATAGCATAGGTGGATTGATCAGTTTTTCCTATAGTTGCAAGACTATTTTTTTGATTCTTGTATGATGAATGTATGTTAAATGAGTAAAAAAGATGCGGAATCTTTGTTGAGGTGATTATGATTTTATGGATTCTATGGGTTGTTGGGCTCCTGTTGGTGGCAGATCGTCTGTTTCATTTCATCCCAATAGATCGAAGTGGCGAGTCAAGAATTGGGACACTTCTCTATGGTGTTGCCTTTTTGATTTTGAGTTACGTTCTATTTTTTACTCCCTAAGAGCAAATATTCCTAGTATTCAAAATCTATATGATTATAAGTGAGGTCATTCCATCAAACTTTCAAGTGAAGTGCATCTGAAATTGTTGCAACCACGCTCAGGCAAATTGCGAGTGGTTATGGATACAGATGCGTATAATGAAATTGATGATCAATTTGCAATCGTGCAAATGATGCTTTCGCTGGGACGCCTATCCGTTGAAGCAATCTATGCAGCACCCTTTCACAATCGTCGTTCAACAGGCCCATTAGATGGGATGGAACAAAGTTACGATGAGATTTTGCGACTTTTGGATCGTTTAAATATTGAAGGTGATAGTTTAGTTTACAAAGGTGTGGGTCAATACGTTGGCCCACAAAAAAAAGCTGTTGATGCACTAGCGGTTGATGATCTCATCATGCGCGCACGAACTGGCACACCCGAAGATCCACTCTATATTGTTGCCATAGCTGCAATCAGCAATGTTGCTTCAGCAATTTTGAAAGCCCCCGACATTATCGACCGCATTGTCGTGGTTTGGTTGGGCGGACATGTTCTAAATTGGCCAGACACACGTGAATTTAATCTAAGACAGGATATTGGCGGTGCACAGGTGTTGTTTGATAGTGGTGCTCCAATTGTATTAGTGCCATGCATGGGTGTTAGTTCCCATCTGCACAGCACTGTCCCGGAGATTGAACGTTACGTAGAGCCGCATGGCGACATTGGTGCTTTCTTGGCAAAGCGTTTTAAAAAACATAGTGACATACATAAAGGTTGGTCAAAGGCGATATGGGACATGGCTGCAGTTGCATGGGTGCTAAACGAAGAATGGGCTCCCAGCTATCTGATTTCGTCTCCGATCGTGACTGAACAGGCAACGTGGAGTTTTGATCCTTCTAGGCATCTAATACGGTACGTTTATCGAATTAACCGTGATGCAATCATGCAAGACTTCTTCCAAAAATTGGAAAATTTTTCTGGTAAGTGGTAATAGCATTTCGTATGTTCCGTGTTTGGTAAAAAAGCCTTATTTCATGCTCTTAAATCTTTATTGCAAAGATGTATATTACATCTTAAAAATAGTCCAATGCCGAAGCATAGCTACATGATCCTCAAAATCATCTTGTAAAAGGACATCAAAATTAACGTACTCATTCCCTTTTCTTTCATAAACATCTAGTAAATGAGCTCTACCAGTTATAGTAGTACCTGCATCTACTGATTTAAGAAATTGTAGTTGGCTTCGAGTATGAACAGAATATGGAACAGAAAAATTGTGCCGCATTAGATCTTCAGGCCATGCGGCAATCCATGCAGGATGTAATTTTGGCACATCATCACCGAATAGAGCGTCTGAATTTTGTTGGTGACTCCATGAAAAATCACGTGCCATTGTTGGGTTTGTGCTTAATGTCTTAGTTCGCCAATCAGGATTTGCAATTAGATTATCATGTGTAATTTCAAGTTTTTCAAAATCTAAATTATCACTTTTTATTAAATCTGGAACCGAAAAATCATCACTCCAAACCGCCTTGCCCAAACCAACTTTTCCAATTACACAAGTGATGTTTTCTTGATTTACTATGGTCAGATCAAATTCACCATTGGAGTTACATTTTTCAAGAACTATTTTCATTTGATCACCAGGGTGGGTTGGTTTCTTAAATGAAAATTCAGCCCAGCCAATGTCTAACCATTCATCTCCTAGCGCGTCTAAAACCAAAGGAACTGACCATCCCCATACATCAACTCCTGTAACTAAAGCAGAGTGGAGCGGATTACGCGTGTTAACTTTATTTGCATTTGATAAAAATGCCTCAATGTTTAACTCATTCCTATTAATATCCATAATCTATCCATTCATGAACTTGTCAGCTCGATTACTTATCCTCCATAGGAATCTTATATGTACGGATCTCAATTTAGTGGTTTTAGAATCTCGGACTGCTCTGATTCAGGAAGATTTAAAAATTCTTCGAAAGTTATATAGAATTCGTCGAT
>CEQM01135576.1_pt1 | contig 14559 bp, 9 predicted proteins | sample 531111 | NCBI WGS metagenome assembly CEQM01 (sample SAMEA2621278, study PRJEB7988) | marine metagenome | biome: marine biome (ENVO:00000447); feature: deep chlorophyll maximum layer (ENVO:xxxxxxxx); material: "saline water (ENVO:00002010), including plankton (ENVO:xxxxxxxx)" | depth 120 m
GAACTAGTTCTAGAGGACGCTGAAGAAGAAGCAGAACTAGTTCTAGATGACGCTGAAGAAGAAGAGGAAACAGTAGTTAGAAGATATACAGAAGAACTTCAAACAGATGAGGTAAACGAATGTCCCCTTGGACAAAAAGTATGGGCTTGTTTTGGTACACTATACGGATGTCTCGCGATGGTGATCATTCAGAGCGATGTAGCAATTATAGTTCATCTTGCAGGTATGGATTTAAGCATGGTACTCAATCTACAACATCGAGCGATGTGTCTATTAATCAGTCCATCAAGTGTTGATGATGCAATTAGTCGTCTAGAGTATTATCAGCGCTTGTGTGAAGAAGATGGTACACAAGTGTATTTGGCTGGTCCGAATGCGAACGATGTTGCACGAGAATACTTTCGGTGTCCTCGTGAAAACTCACTAACACTTGATGAACCTGGGAAGGTTCATTTTGATATTGATAGGCGCGAGTGGCATCTTCCAGAGGAAGAGGAAGAACTAGTTCTAGAGGACGCTGAAGAAGAAGCAGCCCCGCGGGCTGTATGGGTGTAATAATATTACAAAGATATAGAATAGAGTAAAAACTTAAGATATTATTTTTTTTTAATTTATAATTAAAGTTGTTTTGTGTCAATTACAATCGGAAATTACATTTAATATATATGATAGATAAGATAATATTTACAGACGGCGAAGTACAATTAGTAGGAGTAAAATAACTAATATAAGAATTATAGATATTAATATAACAATTATATACGCAAGTATGTAGATAGGATATAATTGTGAGTATATGTTTTCTTTAAATGGTTTTAATATAGTATAAATGTGTTTATTATTATATGTATCTTTAATTAATTTTTTTATAGTATTTATTAGTAATTTTTGATATTTAATCATATTTAAATAAATAAATATTTTTTTTTAATTTTATAAACTTTATTTATATTAATTATATGGACCAACAATGTATGGAATGTATAAATAATATATATGATGAGCATAAAATGTATATTATATTTATTGGTATAAGTTCAATAACTGTTATAGGATTATTATTACATAAATATAATTATTTAAATTTTGAATCATTTACTGAACAAACACAAATTGAAATACTAATTGAAAGTTTAAATAATAAATTAAAAAAAAATAATTCATTTAATGAATATATTTATAGAATAAGTGATATTCCATTAACATTTGATATAAAAAATAAATTAATGAAATTAATAAATAAATATTTTAAAAATAATAATTATATACATAATTTTAAAATATTAGAAATATATAATTTAGTTGTATATTTAAATGATATTACAAATACAAATAAAATAAATATGGAGTTTGTAATTGTATCACCTGAGATTGATACTGCATATAAATTAAAAGTAATATTATTTATAAATAATAAAAAAATATATATTAATAAATTAACATATATAGAAAGTATTGATAAAGATGATTTAAAAAGTATGACACCATATTCTAAAACAAATATAAAAACTATAAAAAAATTTGACTCATCAGTTAAATTAGATAATAAGTTAGACCCTATGAAAGCAATAGAATATAAAAAAGATTATATTGATATTGATTTATCAAATACAAAATTATTATTATCTGATAAACAAAATTTAAAAACTTTAAAAGACCGATTACAAAAATTAAAAGAAGAAGGATATAGATGTATTGGTTCTGTCGGAAATACAGAAGATGAATGTAATTCAAAAAATACACTAGATGGTAAAGAAAAAAAACCAGGTATATGGGATCGTCCTTGTGTAGAAGATAATGAATGCCCATTTTATAATGAAAAGAAAAATAATGGAGGATGTAATAATGGATATTGTAAAATGCCCGATAATGTAGAATCCATTAGTTTTAGAAAGTTTAATAAACAATCTAAACCAGTATGTATTGGCTGTAAAGAGAAAAAAGATATATTTTGTTGCGACGAACAAAAAAATATTAAATTATATCCCGAATTAGAAGGCTTCCCTAACTATTCATTTGGAGCACCATTATAAAAATAAAATTAATTATATAGGTATTTTAAAATATTCAGTAATAACTGTTTCATTTTTCATTCCAGGTATATAAAATTCTAGTAATATTTTATGTATAATATCTTGATATAAATCTTTAAATGTATATAAATGGAAACCTTTTATTGAACCTAAACCATTATTTTTAAAAAATTCTTTTTTTATTATATCTATTATAAGGTCTGTAATTTTTAAATTAGATGGGTGTTTATATATACGAATTATATCTAGTGAAATAATTTCATATTCATTTCTATTAAGATGTGGTAATAATGTTTGTAATATATTAACAGTAATATTATCTTTATATTTATAATAACCTAATATTGATACATATTTTTTATTATTATTATTTAAATCTTTTATAAAATTTGAATTATTAATTGTATTTAATGCATATTCTATCGTTACAGCATTTACTTGATAGCTTGGGTCATATTCCATTATATTATAAATAATAAAATATAATTTAATATATTATCAATTTTTTAAATTTAATTAAGCTAATTTACTAAAAGGTAATAATACTTTGTGTAAATAATCTGTATTAACTTCAACTTTAATTTTAGAACCTTTATTATTAATTTTACGTGAATTAGATAATTGAACAATTTCAATATAATGTGTTGAAAATATATTATTCATAATATTATATGTATCAATAATATCTTCATATGTAGCTTTTCCAACAATTATAACAGCACCACTTTGGAATACTGCAATTGTTAATTTTGAACAATTACCATCACCATCACCAGTTCCTTTACCTAGACATACTTGATTACAATGACAAATACCATCATTTTTAGGATTTTGCTTATTTCTAAAATAACGAATATTAATACCTTGATAAACACATGGTTCTAATGTTGCAAATAAATTATATTTATTTTTTAAAATATTTAATAAATTAGTTCTATTTACTTTATATCCTAATTCATAATTACCATTAATTAAAATAATTTTACAATTTTTGATTTCTAATGGAATAGTATAATGCAGTTTTTTAATATTTTCAATTAATATTTTTAATACATCATATGCATCTTGTAAATCTAATTGTTTTAAACCAGATATTTGAATATTACCATTTAAAAATATTTTTATACTAATTTTCTTATAAATATTAACATTATTATTTGAATTATAATATGGATTAATTAAAAATGATACTTGATTATAAAAGATACGCTCTTTAGAATTATTTTTTTTATTTTTACGAGTAATATTTTTTTGATGTTTTATTTTAATAATTTTTTCATCTTTATTTTCTTCAAATGATTCACATAATTTTGGTAAATCTAATGTTCCTTCATCAAAATCACCAATTTTACCAGTAATAGAAATAGTTGAAATAACAAATTCACTAGGAGTCGGTATTTCAGTATTTATTTTTTTTTGAGTATCAAAATATATATCCATATCTTTATCAAACATTTCTAATTCAGCTTCTATATCAAATTCTTCTTTATCTTCATTCATAGTTAATTCTGGCTTAAAATATTCTATATTATAAATTAGTTAATATATTTTAAATACTAAATTAGTTAATATAGTTAGAATACTAAATTAGTTAATATAATTAGAATACTAAATTAGTTAATATTAGTAGAATACTATAATAAATAATTATATATAAAAGTTTTTATGTTCTAAATCAATTTTTAATATATTATTTGAAATTAAATATGAATTTATCAATTATGAATGAAATGAATAATTTAAAACAACAAATGCATCATATGTTTGTATTGATAAATGAATTAAAGGTTGAAGTTAATAATATTAAATTAAATAATATAAAAGGAGACCAAGGACCTCCTGGGCCACCTGGACCACGCGGTCATCCAGGGTTAAAAGGAGAAAGAGGTGTTCAAGGTCCAAAAGGAGAGAAAGGTGAATCAGGTGGTCAAGGACTAAAAGGAGAAACAAAAATATTAGTTGGACCAGCTGGTCCCTCTGGAAAAGAAGGTCCGTGTGGACCTCAAGGAAGAAAAGGTGATAAAGGTGATAAAGGTGATGTCGGTACTCCAGGTATCCAAGGAATACAAGGAATACAAGGAATTCGAGGATTACCTGGCGAACAAGGAATACAAGGAATCCCTGGTATTAAAGGTGATAAAGGTGATAAAGGAGATACTGGTATTCAAGGAATACAAGGTCAGCCAGGTGAAATAGGTAAGTCAGGAATCAATGGTGAAAAAGGCGATAAAGGCGATATTGGTCCAAATGGTGATAAAGGTGAAAAAGGAGATAAAGGCAATACTGGTGAAAAAGGTGATAAAGGAGATAAAGGCGAGACTGGTGATAAAGGTGATAAAGGAGATACTGGTAATAGAGGTGAAAAAGGTATACCAGGTCCTCGCGGTGACCAAGGTGATAAAGGAGAGAAAGGTGATAAAGGTGCACCAGGTATTGCTGGTCAGTCATTCTATTTAGATAAAATAATTAATGAAGAAAATAATAATGTAATTATTGCAGATGATAATAATAATAGTAATACAAAAAAAATAGATGGTTTAGAAATAACTGAAACTACAACTACGACTACTGAAGATTCACGGCCACGGAAAAAATTAATTATAAAAAGAAAAAATCCTAGATAAATTTTTCTTTAATATATAATTTATTTTCATTATTATAAATATGTAAATGTTCGTCAAATAATTCTAATATATAATTGTAATTATGGGTTACTACAATTATACATAAATTTTTTAATAATTCATTATTTAAAATATTACCAATAAGTGTAATAAATGTTTCAGTATCTAATCCTTTATCTGGTTCATCAATAATTAAAACACGATATTTATAAATATTTTTAATTAAATAATATAACCAAAATGCAATATATAAGCGTTTTTCTTGTCCGCCACTTAAATTAGTAACAACTTCATTAAATGAATAATTTACATTAAATAATAAATCATTCAATGGTACAATTGATTGTATAATATATTTACATAAAATATTATCTCCTTTATTTGAATAATAGTCATTATTTGTAATAATATTATGTATAGTTCTGTTATTATATGATATTAAATTATATTGCGAAATATATAATACATAATTAGAGATTTCATGAGTATCAATATAACCACTTAAATATTTACATATAGTAGTCTTACCAGAACCAGTTTCACCTGAAATTAAAATATGCTTATTTTGTTTTAATAAAATAGTTTCAGACATATATAAAGTAAAGTTATCAATATTAATATTATTTAAATTAAATTCATATTCGAAATTATTATCTAATAGAATATGAGTTTTATTTGTGATTCTTAAATTATTATATGATTTATTAAATTCATAATAATTTGTTAATTCAGAATCCATTTTATAATAGTTATAATAATTATGTAATAAATATTCAAATTGATATACTAATGTAGTAGTTAATTGATATAATGGTAAAAAATATATACCACATTGATTTTTACAAGAACTATGTAAATATGAATATAACATAGTAAATAATATAATTTTATGATATAATTCTAATGAGCTATTATAAATAATGTCCCTCCAATGTTTTGTAATATTTAAGTTATTTTTATCATTTACATTATTAAGTAATGTTTTATTATAATGATGTGTATAATTACCAATAATACTATTAAAATATGTTCGTAGTAGTTCATTATAATTTGTATTTAATTTAAACAGTTTTTTATTATCTGTCGAGTTTAATTTAAAATTATTATTTATAATATTTTTGTAAAAATATAAATATAATATAAATGAACAACATATAAATAAAGCAAATGATGCTTTTATTTTAAATAAAAAATATGTATTAATAAATAAACGAATCATTGAACTATAGCCTTCGAATAATACAGTATTTTTATTAAATATAATTGATGGTGTTTTTAGTAATAATTCTCTAATTTCATTATTTATTTTATGTTCAATATAAATTGGTGGTAAATTATTTGTTTTATTTAAGAAATCAACTGTTGTATATGTTACTTGTGGATATTCCAATTTAGTTTTTTTTATATATGATAAATATGTATAACTTAAATTATTTATAATACTAAATAAAGCGAACCATAGAAAAAAATTAATATTAATATTATCATTAAATGATTCTAAAAATTCTAATTGGTAATATTTTGTATGATAATCTATTAATAAATTAATATTATAAATAAGGAAAATATATAAGATATTTTCTAACATATATTATGTAATTATATTTTTTTCTTATATAAATATATATATAGATATAATGGCGGACCCTACTAATAATAGTTTATTAGATACAACTCTTGAAAAGAAAGTTTCAACAGTCGGTATTGCCATGAAAGTTGCTGGAGGAATTATGAAACTTGAGAAAGATTCTAGTAATGTTAGCGCACATGCAGCAGGAATTATTAAATCATCTACAAGTGCAGTTGCGACAGGAGATGTAATTGGAAATAAAATTGTATCTGTAAATGGACCTATTACGGTTCCAGCAGATGGAAAATTTCAATTTGGCGGAACTGATATTAATGCAAATGATTTAGATAAAATTAGTGGAGCAGGTGTTAATCTTGGAACAGTTCAAGCTGCTAAAACAGTAACATTAGATGCGTCCAAGAATGTATCTGGTTTTAGAAATATGACTGTACAAGCAACGATGAAATTTAATAAGATTAAAACAGGTTCAAATACACATATAAATATTCCCGCAAATGCAAATAATGATGGTGGTATCGCAAGAGCTAAAAATGTTAGTGCTAGAAATTCTTTTAAAATGGGGACTGGCGCAAATGAAATAACTATAACTGACAATGAAATTAAATTAGTTAATTCAGTTACTACTAATGGAACAGTTATATTAAATAGTGGAGTAACCGCAAATTCTAGTAGAAATGTAGAAGGTTTTAGAAATATGACTATTGATGAAGATTTATCAGTTGCATCTAATGTTACGCCAGAGACAAATAAAAATATAGAAGGTGATAATAGTGATATTGGTTGTCATTTACTTAAGCCATCTACTAAACTTCAAATAAATAATACAGAAATAATTAAAGATGAAATAGAATTATTAGATGGTATAACATCAGTTGGTTCTGCACAAGAACATAAAGTATTAACAACTGATACTGATTTAGATATAAAAGATTTAGTAGATGTAGATATTTCAAGTGAATTAAATATTGGTGCAATTACTGCAAATAATTTATATTTAGATGGAGTACAAATTACAACTGGAGGTGATCCAACATTTAATACAGTTGGTGAAATGATAACATCATTAAGTAGTGCAACAGTACCGTTCGGTTCAAAAGCAAATGTTGCTGATACTAGTGGTAATTATTCATCATGGCTGAAAATAGGTGAAGCATCGAATCCATCTTATTATTTAATAGAATCAAATAATTTAACACGTGTAACTCAAACACTTACTGCGAAATATGAAGTAACTAATTCAGTAGGTACTCCTGCACAATATACTAAAAATTTAGTAACTACTGGAAGTACAAATTCTATTAATATAACTACTACAAATAAATATGTACATTTCGAACTTACAGTAACAGATGAATTACCACCTAGTATTATAGCACCATATGGAGCCGTTACAAATATAACTACTGGTTCTGCTTCAGATAGTCCTCCAAGTTTAACTTTAGTAACTAGTGGTAATACTCATACGTGGAAAAATCATATATATTTTAATGGGACAAATGCTGAAATAGAAGCATTAGCAACATCTTCTGCGGCATATGTGATAAGAAGTATAGATCGAGGTGGTATAAATGTGTATAAAACAATTAATTTAGAATTAAAATCAGTTATACCGGTAACATATGAAACAGATAAAGTATATTGGTTATATCATTGGGGCGGTCTGCCAGATTTTAGTGAAAGAAGATATGCATGTATAGAAACTAGTCCTATAATTGACCATCATATGTTTGCACATGGTGGAGCAAAATTAGGACATGATTATACTAGTTATACTAATGTGACACAGACTGCAGATGGAACATTTTATAATTCAAAAGCATGGTTATGGATGGCTAAAAAACAACATGGTTCATCAAAGGAAAGAGCGTTATTTAGATATAAACCTGCAGGAACTTATGGTCATGCTGCGACACCAATAGATGTTTATGCTACAGCACAAATGTTTCAAATAAATACTGCAGGAGATGAATATTTAGATAGAACTACTAGTGCTAATCCTGATTCTTGGTTTAATTTTGGAACACCTGAAATAACACCTACTGGAAAAACTCATTTATCATTTGATACACAGCCACCTGGAATTGATAGTATTAAAACTACATATTCACAATATAATTTTACTAATGCAGTAAATATAAGAATTGGAAATGTTGAAAATAGATGTCATTTAGCAGGGAATTCTTATTCAAATGGTCAAAATACTACTGGATATGCGGGTAATATTACTGATAAAGATCAGGATGTATCAGATGCAAATAAAAATCATGCAAATTTTATATGGACTTTTGTAAGACCTCATATGGGAACTTTAAAAACTGGTGCAAATCCGATAAATACTCAGAAAAGGTATAGAATAAAACATGTTGGTACAGGATTCTGGACACAATGTGTATATGGTCCAAATGGAGCGTGGAATATATGGAGTAATGCTACGGCAACGAATAGTGGGAATTCATATACTATAAATACAAGTAGTGATCCAACAATTCTGTCTGGATACGCAATTGGTGCAATGTATGAATTTAAGTCAACTGATCATGGTGTTGGTGCAGTATTTAAAGTAGGTGGGGGTCCAAGTTTCATAGGATATAATTATGACGGTACCCAAAGATTTTATGCGGGACATGGTGGCGGAGATGCATATTTTGGTTCAACGGTCGGTGGAGGTTTTGAATTTACAATTACAGAACGTGGTTCCGCTAATTCTGGAAAATATACAATTCAAGATAAATGGGGAACAGGTAATCCATTACTAACAGTATTTAATGATGGTAATACAATATGGCAAGCATATCGTGCAAGAGATTATTCACAAGTTACTTCAAATTATACGAATGCGGATAATCAATGGGAATTCTGGGAATTACCTGATGCAGATTATACAGATATCGATAAATAATATATTAATTATATATTTAGTATTAGTATATTAAAATAATAATAAAATAATAATAAAATAATATATATTTATATATTAGTATAAACAAAATTTATAAATATTCTATATAGTAATTATAATAAAAATATATGGAATAATGCTTTTTTTTTCTTATATAAATATATAGAAATATAATGGTACAAACAATAAATCACTGTGATTCCACTACTTTTAGTGGCACAACAGAAGTTGGATTACAAACGAAAAGTGGTAGAATTCAATTAGGTACTAAAAATATTTCTGGTACATTAACAAGTATGACTGCTACAGGAATTGTGAAATCAGATACAAATATAGAAGCAACTGATAGTATTACTTGCGCAAATGCAATTGCATCAACTGATGGAGGTAATACTATTAATGGAGTAGTTGAAATTGTAAATTCAGGTGGTCAGAATAATGAAATAAGAATAGGGACTGCGTCTGCGAATGAATCCGAAATAGGGATAATAGAAGGAATGTTACCTGGAGAAGGTTATGCAAATGCAAATAGAGCGATTGTATTAGATGATAATCGTAATCTTGTTAGAAATACTGCAAATCCAGGGATTAATAATATAGATATGACTGGTATATTAACTGCGGAATATATAGAAACACAAAAAATAGGTGATGATCATGGAACAATTGAAACTGTTGGTTCTGGAAATATAACTGCTTATTCAGTAAAACCAAACAATGGATTAAAAGTTAAAGATGAAATTCTAACTCAAGCAAATGCGAATTTAATAGCAGGAGTATCTGCAGGTACAGTAGTAGCAGATAAAGCAATTATTTTAGATAGTAATAAAGATATTAATAGTACAAGTGCGACAGAGCGTATAAATGATTTAAAAATGTTAAGTGCGGATAATGGTACATTAACTGCTAAAAATATTTTAATTAGTGCAGGAGGTAAAATGGAAACATCTGGAACTGGTCAAATAATTGCAAAAAATCTAAAATCTAAAACAGGATTAAATTTTAATAATGTAGTATTATCAAAAACAGAATTACAACCAATTGCATTAAAGAATTCAAATTTAACTCCAGGTGACATACAACCGACATCAGTAGTATCAGTAGATGCAAATAAAAGAATTGGAGTAAATAATACAGATAAAAGACCTAGAAATTTAACTATTGATGGAACATTAACATTATCTACTGGAACAGTATTAGGGAGTGGAATAACTGTTAACGGAACTGTAATTGGTACAGGAAGTGGCGCGACTATTTATACAAGTGTTCCAAATATGTTAGCAGGTATGGGTACTACAAGTACTACAATTGGAACAAAAGCAATGGTTACAGATACTACTGGAAATGTTACAGAATGGGTAAAGTTAGGAACAATTGCTAACCCATATTATTATATTACTACTACAGGAATAACTCAACCTGTACAAAATATTACACAATTTAAATATAAATTAACTAATGCTAATAATACATCAATTACTACATATGATACTACTATAAGTAATCCAGGTTCATCAACAAATAATATTATATTAACTGATGCTAATAATAAATTTATACATTATGAAATAACAGTAACAGATGAATTACAACCTATTATAACAGCACCAGAAGGACCAACTGCGGATACAACTAATAATACTACAACAGTATATGATGCTAATGGAAATTTAAATGGAGTATATGCAACAGATACTGCAACTACTCCAGATACACATACTTTTAGACATTATATAGAATATAAAGGAACTATTCCAATTACAACAGCAGTTCCATATATTATTAAAAGTAGAGACCAAGGATTAAATGCTTCTCCTCCAATTGCAAATGTATTTAAATTAATTAATTTATCATTAAGAACAACACCACCTACACTACCTATATCAGTTATTACTCATTCAAATATGGATAGTAGATTAGAACCTAAAGTAGATGGTAATGGTTGGAGATTTTCTAGTATTTCAGAAAATGGAATTACAACAAATAATATTGAATGGCATACTTTTAAAGAAGGAAAAACATATAAATTATATGGAATGAATTCAATGGGATGGGTTGGTGTTGAACCTAGTTATAAAAATGGTAATCAACTATTAGACCATTCTAATTTTAATACTGATTGTTGGAAAGCATATTGGACAGCATATGGTAAAGATACATATAATATATCTTTTAGAGGTTATGGAGGTAGTTTTGATATTAATTCAATCGCGACAGAAGCAGTTACATTTGTAGCATTAAAAGAATCACATTCTGGAGTTCAAAATTGTAATTTATATCCAATGGTAGATCCAAATGGAGCAAAAGATTTTAGTAATGTATATCTTACTAAACATAATAGAGCTAATTGGTGGGATGATAATGCTCCACGTAATACTAAATATGCAGGATTGATTAGTCATGATATATCATGGACTGCTGGAAAAGCTGTATTTGTACATAAAGCTCCAACAAATTTTAGCGGTACTACACCAATTTATGGTAATATAGAAAGATTTAATTTATTTATGAATTGGCCAGGTCAGTCATTAGGTACTGTATTTGATTGGAAAACAACAGAATCTGAAACTAATTATTCAAATAATCCTAAAGCAATATTTAATGGGAGTGGAATGCAGGATGCACCATTAAGTAATCAAGGATTAGCACACTCATCAAGACTTGGATATTCTGATTTTTATTATAATCCAACTAGTGGTGATATAGGACATAAATGGTCAACAGCTCAATTTTGCATAGTTGCATTAGATTAATTATAAATAGTATTAAAATAATACAAAAATAAAATGAAATAATAAGAATAGATAATAAATTTTTTTATAGAATGATGTTTTTTTTTCTTACATAAATATATAGAAATAATGTCATCGACGGAGGTAACTACTAGTAATGAAATGGAAGATACAACATTTACTCCGACAAACCCAAGTGAAACTATTTCAGTATTAGTAAAAAAAAAACTGAACGCGGTTGGCAAAGATGATGAACACACTAGTATTAGCGCGGATGGACAAATTAAAACAGATACTAATTTAATTGCGACAGGAAACATAAAATGTACAAATACAATACATGCAACAACTAAAGTAAAAGGTGGTTCTGTTAAAATTGGTAATACAACAATTGGAGAAACACAAGCAAGATTAATAAAAGATATTAGTGTATTAGGACAAGCGGTTGGTTCAAAAGTATTAACAACAGATGTTAATAAAGATGTAACAAATATAAAAAATATATATGGTGATGGAACAGTAACTGCAAATGGAGGAATTAATGTTAATGCAGGTGGTACAGTAACTGGTTATAATGATTCAGATATAGTGGGTAATGATATAATTGCAACAGATAAACTTGAAATTGGAAATTGGTGGAATAATTATACTAGTGTAACTCGTGAAGAATTAGACAAAATTAATGGTATAACAACATTAGGTACTGGGCAAGCAAATAAATTATTAACTGCAGATGGAGATAAAGATATAATAGGAATCCGAAAAGCAAGTGTAACAAATGTAATTGGTGGAACTGTAAAAGCAAAAGATGGAAGTATAACACTTGTTGCAGATGGAAATGGTTTAGGAGGAGAAGCAATTACACATACTGCAAAAGCAACTGGAGATTTTATAGTAGATGATACTGTAGTTATAAAAGAAGATGATGTTAAATTATTAGATACTATGTATACAAATAAGGGAACAGTTGTAGCAGAAAAAGCAATTGTATTCGCAAATTCAAAAAATTTATCTGGTATTGATAAAATAAATGCATCAGGAACATTAACTGTTAATACACTTAGAACAAAAAATTTAAATATTAATGGTTCATTAATAGATTCTAATTCATCTGATAAAGTTGTAAATAATTTTTCTGAAATGACTACATATTTTACAACAGCTGTAAATGGAGTAAAACCAGCAGTTGGGAAAAAATGTATTATATTTGATACTACTACTCGTCACGCACAAATATGGATAAAAACCGGAAATATTAATAATCCAACTTATTGGTTACAGATAGATACTGCGAATGCATTAAATGTTCATCAACCTATGGTAATTAGTGGTAAATATCATGTAAGTACAGATGCAACAGTCCCCGGGCAAAATTTAACTGATTATACTACAGGTTCTCTTACTATTAATGGAACTATTCCTATAACATTCGCTAAAAATAAATATATTCATTTATGGGTAACAATTACAGATGAACAGTCGCCAAATATTACTTCACCCGTTACAGCAGTTACTGGATTAGAACAAAACAATACATCAAGTTTACCATTAACTGCAGGAGGAACAAATGGAAATGAATATACTTGGAAAACTACTATATTCCATCAAGATCAAAATACAAATTATACAGACCCTAAAAATTGGACTATTAGATTTACTGATAAAGGTACTATAACATCTGGTTCTCCACCTACAGATATGTCACAAGCAAATAATATATATAAATTTATTAATATTAGTACTACATCGGTTGCTCCTACAGTACAAATTACTCATCAAGGAGATAATGGAGATGGAAATATGAATACATATTTTGATAAAGTAGGACCATGGATGATAAATGGTAGTACTTATAATTATAATCATTATTTTTGGAAACCAAAATTATATCAAAAATTTAAAATTTGTTCAAACCAGGTAGGAAGTTTATGGATAAAAGTACAACCAATTAATAAAGTTGGTAATAATTTAATAAATAATCTAAATACTGCATTATGGCCTGCTCAATGGCCACAATATGGAAAAGATACATGGAATTATTATTTTTCAGGTTTATTATATACAAATAATGATGAAGCACACGCAACAACTTTTATTGCATTATATTATAATAACAATTCAAGTAATGAAATTAATTTATATCCAATGATTGATCCTAATTATTCTGGTGGAGATGCAAATCAATATCATAATAATATTTATACAGCTACAACATCCCACTATAAAGCAGGATTTATTAGTGAAGAAATTTCAAATCAAAAAGAAGCTATAGGGCTATATGTACGTAAAGCTCCATCTAGTTTTTCTGGTTCTACACCAATTTATAATACAGATAGTTATGAGTTTTTTAATTTATTCTTAAATCATCCAGGTAGGCCAGTAACACAATATAGTTGGCAATCTTATGAAACAGGTCAAGGTCAAACAAGTTATGGAAGTGACCCTAAAATTTTATATTGTAATTGGGGATATACAACTCATTCTCATGCAACATTTTCAGAAGCACATGCTGCTAAAATTACATATTGTGATTGGCAATATGAACCAACTAGTAATGAGATAGGACATAAATGGAGTTCTTTAAGATGGAGATTAATAGCAATATAAAAATACAAAATAATACAAAATAATACAAAAACAAAATGAAATAATAAGCCTAGATAATAAATTTTTTTTATAA
>CEQM01135730.1_pt1 | contig 14459 bp, 8 predicted proteins | sample 531111 | NCBI WGS metagenome assembly CEQM01 (sample SAMEA2621278, study PRJEB7988) | marine metagenome | biome: marine biome (ENVO:00000447); feature: deep chlorophyll maximum layer (ENVO:xxxxxxxx); material: "saline water (ENVO:00002010), including plankton (ENVO:xxxxxxxx)" | depth 120 m
TAGGTTGCCATTTTTCAGGTGACGGTGACTGGGGAATCATAGCAAATATGGATAAGAAACCTATTTTTTTACCTGATTGGTTTTGTGGATATGACTTTCCACATAATGTAATTGAAGCTGGTCAAAAAATCGATGGATGTATAGGTATGTATTGTAATAAACTACCATATTTAGTATATCCAACTGCATTATATGAAGCCTGCTTTGGTATCTTAGCTTTTATTTTTTTATATAAAATTAGAAAATTTATTAAAATTCCAGGTATGTTATTTTGTCTATATTTAATTTTAAATGGAACAGAAAGATTTCTAATTGAAATAATAAGAATAACAGATAAGTATACAGTATTTGGTATGAATTTTACTCAAGCTCAAATAATTGGTATTTTACTTATTATAATTGGAATCTCTGGTTCATTATACTTAAAACAAAAAAATAATGAACTTATCCAAGAATAAAAGTCTTATTCTTCTACATATTATAATTATCATATGGGGTTTTACAGGTATTTTAGGAAAAATAATTAATTTGCACTCTGATGCAATTGTGTGGAATAGGATGACAATTGCATTTCTTAGTTTAATATCTATTACTTTATTTACAAAAAAAAAATTAGAACTTAGTAAAATTAACTTTATTAAATATTGCAGCATTGGATTCTTAATTGCAATTCACTGGATATGTTTTTTTGAAGCAATTAAATTATCCACTATATCACTTGCATTAATATGCTTATCAAGTGTTTCTTTATTCACTGCTATACTTGAGCCATTAATTCAGAATAAACGAATTTTAATCTATGAAATTATTCTCTCTCTATTTGTTATTGTAGGAATTACTATAGTTTTTAATAATGAAACACATTATTCAAAAGCAATTATTCTATCAGTCATATCTGCATTTTTTGCAGCATTATTTACTGTATTAAATCATAAATTAATTAAGGAGAATCATAAAGCACTTAGTATTACGACTTGGGAAATGTTCGGAGGTGCATCAATAATTACTTTGTATCTAATATTAAATAATAAATTTAATGTATCTATTTTACCAAAAGGAATAGACATTATTCACATAACTATCCTTTCATTAATTTGCACATCTTTTGCATTCTATGCTAGTGTTATAATTATGAAAAAAGTAAAACCATTCACTGTTAATTTAAGTGTTAATTTAGAGCCAATTTATACAATTATTTTAGCTGTTATAATCTTTGGAGATGAAGAAAAAATGTCAACCGGATTCTATGTTGGTGCAATTATTATTTTAATGAGTATTTTAATTAATACAATTATTAAACAAAGTAAAAAATAAATTTCAATAAAAATGTTATAATAATTTATTCATTATATTTATTATAATAATACTTAATTATCAATATGAAAAATCTATTATTTGTACTCACCTTTTTTATAATATCAAGTGTAAGTGCTCAATGTATCTCTGGAAATTGTAATAATGGCTATGGTGTAAAAAAATATAAGGACGGAACGATGTATGTTGGTGAATGGTGGAATGATATCCCAAGTGGACAAGGTACAGTAATATGGGCAGATGGCTCAATATATGTAGGTGAGTTTATAAAAGGAATGTACAACGGAGAAGGTACACTATTAACAAATGATGCCTTTTATGTAGGCGAATTTAAAAGTGATTTGCCAGAAGGTGCAGGTAGTATGTTTATGCAAAATGGTGTATATGTTGGTGAGTTTAAAGAAGGACAAATGAGTGGTAAGGGATTTTTTCAACATCAAGATGGTACAATAGAAGAATCTCTTTGGCAAGAAGGTAAGGCTATTGGTAGCATTTTTATAAAAAGAGAAAACTATATACTTCGAAAAGAATAATTATCTATTTATTTTACAATAAATATTTTTCTTGAATAAGTTGTTTGATTAGTTCTAATCAAACAACTATATATTCCACTTTTCAAATTATCAAGGTTTAATTGAATTAATCCTGTCGTAAAATTATACTTGAGCATATTCATTATTTCTTTACCGAATATATCTATGATAACTAATTCAAAATCTAATGAAGATGAAAATTCTAAATCTATATTTAATAAATTATCTGCAGGGTTAGGATAAATTTCAATAATTGGTTCAGACACTTTATCAGATAAACTAGCGGGCCAATTAGGTACCCTGAAATAATCAGTAATTTCTGTGCCGAAATCTGATTGATAATATTTAAAAAAACTACCCGGCACAGACTTCAACCTAGCATACCCATCCTCTGTTTCTTCATGAATATCAAACGGAGGATTAAAATTGGTATTTGCCCACCAAGATAAACCATCTTCATTCCAATCTTGATTTCCACCAGTATCTAAAATTTGAAACTTATAACACCCAGGATATAGAGTAATAGTATCTTTATATAAAGTGTTAGCAGACATACCTGACTTAGAAAAAATCAAATTACCTTCAATATCAGTTACCTCGTAAAAATTTTCAGCAGGCTGACTGTTGGTTTTAAACCAAATTGCAAAAGTTTCAGGGTACTCATTAACATGTTCATATTCAGAATATAAAAAATCATTTACTTCATAGTTATCTTGTAAACCATTAGGTTGAATTAATCTTGCATAAAAAGGTATATTAGCATCAGACGAGCACCAATCAATTACTGGTAATTCAATTATTTCGGATTGACCATAATTTAAACTACCCTCCCACATATATGAGTTAACATTACAATTATCAAAACCATACTCAACTATGACATTTGTTAAAATTTCCGAACCTTGATTTTTTATTTTAATTATAGGATTAGAACAAGTAGGATTAAATCTAAAATACTCTTGTTTTAACGATGGGGCAATGATATCTTCCATCACGGCATCTAACTCAAAATTAGGATTTTCATATGTTATTAATTGAACATCATAAATATAACTAGCCTCAGAGGGATTCCAATTGCTTTTAAATATGTCAAAATCTAATATGTTTTCTTGACCAGGAATTAAATAAGGAGATAACTCATGCATTCGTGTAGTTGCTTTATCACCTGGACACCAATTTGCTCGATCATATATCCATGTTCCTCCTTGAGGGTATAGAGCAACTTCCCCGCAATCATCTCTCCAAATTTCTTGACTGTATAAATTATTATCATCTAATTGAAGATAATAATTGACACCATCTGTGAATTCCCCATCCTGTCCATGACCACTAATAGTTACTCGCATAGCTGAATTACTAGCTTCTTGTGGAATATAAACAGATGAATCGTTTAAAACATCTTCTATATTTGCATATGAATTACTTCCAGACCATAAACTTTGAACATTAATTACATTTCTAGGAGGAATTCCTTCAATAAATTCAAAGTTTAACGTTACATTAAATCCAGTTGACCAACCACCATAAAATGCTCTCATTTTAACTGAATCAACTAATAAATGAGCAAAATCTGTAACATCGTAAGTATACCTTTGAACCCAATTTGGTGAAAATCCTGAACCTTGACTATTACCATCTTGCATATATGTTCCATAAGGTGTCACTACATTTGCTAATGTTTGATCATTAATATACACTGGATTACCATCTAAATCAACACCATTATCCTTCAGAATAATAATCTTTGTTGTATAATCCCATCCACTACATCCACTTGACGAACATCGCATATCATAATGCATTAAAATCTTTCTGTATGATGTTGTACCATCAGGGAAAACCCCCCAAGCATCATAATTACCATTCCAATCTAAATCTACATAATTATGTGCTTGAACAAATGTTGTGTCCTCTTGTGCAGTATTAATACTAAAAAAAATCAAAGAAATTATTATAAGTAAATATTTTATCATATTTATAGGATTTTATATTAATAGAAAAAAATAGTTATAAATTAATTAATAAACTATTTTTAATAAATATATCAATTCAATTTATAATTAATGTTATGTCTAAATTTAATAAATTGATTTTAATTATTTTCGTATGACACAAAAAACAAATAATTTTTCAGCATTAATAACTCTTATAACAGTGTTCTTTTTTTGGGGTTTTATTGCTGCTTCTAATGGAGTTTTTATACCTTTTTGTAAAGATTTTTTTAAACTAAGTCAATTTCAATCACAATTAATTGATAGTGCATTCTATGGTGCATATTACTTTGGAGCACTATTCATTTATTTATATTCTTCTAGAAAGAGAATAGATTTAATTAATTCGTGGGGATATAAAAAATCAATTATTTTTGGTTTAATTATTTCAGCAATAGGTGCTATATTAATGATTCCTGCTATATATACTGGATCCTTTAGTTTTATTTTAATCTCTCTATTTATCTTAGCTATCGGATTCTGCTTACAACAAACTTCAGCTAATCCATTTACTATTTCACTTGGTCCGCCAGAAACAGGTTCTCATAGATTAAATTTAGCTGGAGGTATTAATTCTCTTGGCACAACAATTGGACCTATAGTTTTAAGTATAATATTATTTGGAGGAATTATGAACACAACTGCCGATATTAAGAATATGAACATCTTATATCTATTTGTTGCTTTATTATTTCTACTATTAGCTTATTTTTTAAAAAAATCTAAAAACTTACCCAATACTCAAAACCATAGTATTGTTTCATCATCTCCTAAAGCAAGTAAATTATTAACGAAATTAACTATTATTATTATTTTAATATCATCTATTAGTTTAATTAACAATGTCCAACAAAGTGATATATTAAGTACGTTAACCTTATTTATTCTCCTACTATTAATTATATTAACTCTCTCAAGACCTTTATTTATTAAGAATAAAAAATCACAAGAATGGGGAGCTATGAAATACCCTCAGTTAATTCTAGGTATGATTGCAATATTTTGCTATGTTGGTGTAGAAGTAACAATACAAAGTAATTTAGGTGCCTTATTAAAAACACCTGAATTTGGAGCTATTAGTGAATCCAATAACTCACATTTTATAGCTATGTATTGGGGGAGTTTAATGATTGGTAGATGGCTTGGAGCAATAACTATATTTAACCCTTCAAAATTAATAAAAAATATTCTATATATATTAGTTCCCTATCTAGCATTTTTAATTGTTCTTTTCTTTATTAATCTTAGAGGGTCTGATATTGAATCATTAAAATTATTTTCAATATGTGTTTTTGTGCAAATCATTGGTTTTTTATTTGGAAAAGATAAACCAATCAAAACATTATTAATTTTTAGTATACTAGCAACACTTGCAATGATTATTGGCCTAATGAATACAGGTTTAGTAAGTATTTATGCATTTCTAAGCGGTGGTTTATTTTGTTCTATAATGTGGCCTTGTATTTTTTCTCTAAGTATTGCAGGACTAAATAAATATACTTCTCAAGGATCATCTTTTTTAATTATGATGATTTTAGGAGGTGCAATAATCCCACCAATTCAAGGTAAAATAGCTGATATATGGAATATTCACAACTCATATATAATCACCATTTTATGTTTTATCTATATTGGTTTTTTTGCTTTAAAAGTTAAAGAAATACTACAAAAACAAGGTGTTAATTATGAGTAATAATCTATAATAACATAAATTTACATCAATAAATAACTCATTATATGAGAATAGTATACATTTCATTAATAACAATTTTATTTCCAATAATAGTTTATCCACAACTAACAGTTCTTAATCCCGGTTTAGAAGGTACACCAGGGAGTTTATTTATAACACCTGCACCATGGGATAATTGTATGCCATTTGGGACTTTTGTGGCAGGTGTAGGTGATGCTGCAACACCAGATACACAACCAGGTTGTTACGGAGTTACATTACCTCCAAGTGAAGGGGTTAGTTATATTGGATTTGGACATATACCAAATTATAATATAGTAAACCCATATCTAGGTGTAGATGAATGGCAAGAAGGTTTTAGTCAAGAGTTAAGTAGTCCTATGATAGCTAATGGTTGTCCTTATGAATTCACAATTGATCTAGCAAATGGATTAACACCCGACCCATGGAATAGCACAGGTATCCAAACTACAATAGGAGAAGTTAGAGTTTATGGGGGTTTTGATTTTTGTTCAGAAGAAGAATTATTATGGAGTTCTGGCCCGGTGACTAATGAGCAATGGGAGACTTATAATGTAGAATTTATCCCTAATACTAATTACACACACATTTCTTTTCAATGTGTAAAAACTGAAAAAAATGCTATTTGTGCATATTTACTTGCAGATAATATAACTCCAATTGTTAATTCACCACCTTTTTCTGATGCAGGAGCAAATATAGAAATTTGCAATAATTCAATATATCTGAATGCAAATAATTTAGAATCTGGACAAACAGGTAGCTGGTCAATAATTAGTGGAAATGGTAATTTTATAGATATCAATGACCCAAATACATTAGTAACTAATTTAGAAGAAGGAAATAATATATTTGAATGGTCTGTAATAGCTGAGTGTAGCGAAGAAATCGGAATTAGTGAAGTAAATATTTTTGTTTATGAAGAACCTGAACCAAATGCGGGAATAAATCAAGAAATATGCGAAAATTTTACTTATTTAAATGGAAATACTTTAAGTGATGAAGAAATTGGAGTGTGGTCAATAATAAGTGGTAATGGTAATTTTAATGATATAAATGATCCGAATACATTAGTAACAAATTTAAATGTTGGAATTAATATATTTGAATGGTCAATATCATCTACATTATGTAGTGAAATTTCTGATGAAGTAGCCATAAATTATGTAATATCTAATTTAGCTTCAAATGCTGGAAATGACCAAGAATTATGCGACACAGAAGCATTACTAAATGCAAATATTCCTGGAGAAAATGAGAATGGTATATGGAATATAATTTCTGGAACTGGTGTGTTTTTTGATGATACAGATCCAAATACATTGATAACTAATTTATCAGTAGGTGAAAATATTTTAGAATGGATAATTTCAGATCCATGTGAATCAAGTGCAAGTCAAATTAACATAACTGTTCAAGAATTAAATGTAAGTATTGAAAATGTGTCAAATTATAATAATTATAATATAACATGTAGTGGATTAGAAGATGGATTTATTGAATTAGTCCCTATTGGAGGATATCCACCATATCTTTACAGTTGGGTTGGACCAAATAACTTTATCAGCAATAATCAAAATATTTATAACCTTCCATCAGGACTATATGAATGTAACATTTTAGATAATAATGGATGTGAACAATTTATATCAATAATACTGAATGAACCTGAACCCTTGGATATCGAATTTATCGGTTCAGAAAATCTGGATTGCTTTAATAACCCTTTTATCAATTTTAATTTAATTAATGGAATAGGTTCCGTTGAAGGTATTATAAATACTAGTTGGGGAGAAACAACCAATTTTATTTGGAATAACACAAATCAATGGTATTTTGAATATAATAATTTTGACCAATGGAATGGAACAATAAATGTTTCTGCTACAGATGCTAATGGATGTGAAGCGAATTCTGAAACTATAACAGTAGAAACATGGGAAGACCCTTTCGCTGACTTTGAAATGTCAAGTACTGACACGATAATATTTGAGCCTATAGAATTTATAGATTATTCAACATCAGATTCACCAATAATAAATTGGTTATGGGATTTTGGAGATGGTAATGTATCAAACTTGGAAAATCCGATTCATTTATATGAAAATGAGGGACAATATAATATTTGCCTAACTATACAAGATGAAAATGGATGTGAATCTAAAAAATGTAACATAATAAATATCTATGAAAATTCTTATGCTTACATACCTGATATTTTTACTGTTAATAATGATAATATTAATGAGAATTTCCTGCCAATTATAAGAGGTGTTTTAGAGGATTCGTATTTAATGTTGATCTATGATAGATGGGGGAAATTATTATTTTCAACTACAAATCACATGAAAGGTTGGGATGGCACTCATAATGGAAATATTGTAACTGAAGATGTTTATTCATATAAAATATCATATATAACACAATCTGGAAAAGAAAAAAAATATATTGGAAAGGTGACTCTTGTAAAATAAAGCCCGAAAAAGAAGTTTAAAGAAATTCAAAAAAAAACGGTAACTTAGTTGTAATAATTCGGTAATTCTGCAATCAATAAATAGACCAGACCCGCCCTAGCTATCACAAACAAAAAAGTGAATTATAATAGTGTTAATTTCACAAACAAAATCTAATTCGGGCATAATGAATTTAATAATTATTTATTTTTTAAACAAATAAAATTTAATTTGCAATAAAAAATAAAATGACTAACGAAGAAAAAATCAAAGAACTAGTAAATTTAGTAGAAGATATAAAAAATAATCTAGATACTGAGTGCTGTCAAACACTTATGGATGCAGATAGTATGTCTGCTAAAATTGAAGAAATTTTAAAAAAAATAAACAATTAGTAATGATAGAATCTATACTAGTTTGCAAAAAAATCTTTTACAAAATTTTCCCTATCTAAACCTTGAAGTTCTATCAACTTTTTCATAGAAATACTTTTGTCTTGCTCACCTAGTTGATAATATATTTGCTTCAATCTATTAACTATATTATTGTCTTCGGGCTTCAATAATAATATTTTTTCTAAATATGGTAAAGCATTTAATTGGGCTTTTTTAATCTTTTTAGATAATTGATCATATTTCTTTTGAGAAGCATTTATAGCTAAATTATTATATTCCTCCTCATAACCTATCGCCTCATCAATATAAATTGCAGCTAAATTATTATAAGTATCTACTGAATTAGGATCAAGTAATAATGATTTTTTGTAAGAATTAATTGCTTGATTTTTTTGGCTGAGATTACTATATGTTAAACCTAAAACAAAATGTAATACAGCATTAGTAGAATCTTTTTGAACTGCAAAATCTAAACTTTTCAACAATGATTCATTATCTCCAATCCCTAAATAATAATTAACTTCTTCAATAATAATAGCTTGTGATTGCGGAATTGACAATCTACCACTTTGAATGGACGATAATTGTTTCTCTAAATTACCACTTTCTTTATATGCATTAATGAGTTGTAAATGATATTTTTCATCATTTGGATTGATGTTTACTAATTGTGAGCTCCATTTAATAGCATTTTGATAATTTTCTGCATAAACAGCCATTAAGCATGCATTAAACATATTTACTGTATCAATAATTGATATTGGTTTAGACATATTAATAGAGATTGCCTTTTCAAATTTTAATTCAGATTGATCAAAAATTTTGGCTTCGTAATCTTTAAAACCAGCTTCTTGGAAAAAATTAGCACATCTTTTTAATTGAGTTAATGATTTCTTTGAGTGAGATCCATTCAATATTGCATCTGTAGAAAATGAATTTGCAGCAATTTCTAAATGACTAAAATCAACTTCAGCAATAGAATCAAACCATGCCTTTTCAAAAATTGATAAATATATTTTACCCCTGTAATGATGGTATTTTGACATTTTTTTTGCTTTTAATAATGAGCCAGATTCAATTTTTTGAGTAGCATTATCAATAGCTTGCTTAGCTGTAATAACATCACGTTTATTATCTATAGCTATTATAGCACTGGTTAAGTCTTGATTTTGTGAAAAAAGTTGACTGGAGAAAATCAATACTATAATTAAGTAAAATGAATTTTTCATTATGTATATTTTTAAATTTTAAAACTATTTATTATTCTTGACTTGAAACAGAATTAGAGTCATTTATCTCTGATGGAGTAACATTATTTGTTTCATCTTCTATATTCATACTATCATCTTGATCAATTTCTACTTTAGCGACGGATGAAATCTGATCGTTTTCTTTTAAGTTAATTAACTTAACACCTTGAGTTGCACGACCCATTACTCGCATAGATTCAACATTCATTCTAATCATTACACCACTTTTATTAATAATCATTAAACCATCTTCATCAATAACATTTTTTATAGCAATTAACTGACCTGTTTTTGATGTTATATTAATTGTTTTAACACCTTTCCCTCCCCTGTTAGTTACTCTGTAAGATTCAATATCTGATCTTTTTCCATAACCATTTTCCGAAACTACTAAAACATGAGATTCCAAATTATTAACACAAATCATGCCAACAACTTTATCATGATCATTAGCTAACATAATACCACGAACTCCGGAAGCTCCTCTACCCATAGCTCTAACTTTAGATTCATGGAATCTAATTGCTTTACCAGAGTTTGCTGCAATCATTACATCGCTATTACCATTAGTTAATCTAGCTTCTAATAAGCTATCACCATCTCTAATTCCAATTGCATTAATTCCATTTTGTCTTGGTCTAGAATAAGCTTCAAGACATGTTTTTTTGACAATCCCCTTTTTTGTACACATAATTACATAATGTGAATTTAAGTAATCTTCATTTTTTAAATCTTTAACATTTAAATAGGCCATAACCTTATCATCAGAGGGAAGATTAATTAAATTTTGAATAGCTCTTCCTTTTGAGGTTTTAGATCCTTCAGGGATTTGATAAACTCGTAACCAAAAGCACTTACCTGCTTGGGTAAAAAACAACATGTAATTATGATTTGTAGCTACAAAAATATGTTCAATAAAATCATCATCTCTTGTCGTTACACCGCGATGCCCGACTCCACCCCGGTTTTGAATACGATACTCAGATAAAGGGGTTCTTTTAACATACCCTAAATGAGAAATAGTAATTACAACTTTTTCATCTGGTATCATATCTTCAATTGTTAAATCTCCACCTGCATAATCAATTTGTGTTTTTCGTTTATCACCGTATTTTTCTTTTATTTCTAATATTTCATCCTTTATTAAAGTCATTCTTAAAGACTTATCATTTAAAAGATTTTTTAAATTTAAAATTGTTTTCATTAATTCTTCATGCTCACTCTTTAATTTATCAACTTCCAAACCAGTTAACTTTTGTAATCTTAGGTCAAGAATAGCTTTACTTTGAAGTTCAGAAAGATCAAACTTAGCAATTAAACCATTTTTCGCTTCTTCTGGATTTTTTGAACTTCTAATTAAACTAATTACTGCATCTAAATTATCTAAAGCGATTAATAAACCCTCAAGAATGTGAGCCCGCTTTTCAGCTTGTTTTAATTCATACTTTGCTCTCCGCACCACAACATCATGTCTATGTTCTATAAAATACTTAACTAGATCCTTGACATTTAAAAGCATTGGCCTTCCATTAACCAAAGCAATATTATTTACACTAAAAGAAGTTTGCAATTGAGTGTATTTATACAATTGATTTAAAACAATATTTGGAATAGCATCTCTTTTTAAAATATATACAATACGCATACCATTCCTATCTGACTCATCCCTTATATCAGAGATGCCCTCAATTTTTTTAGAATTTACTAAATCCGCTGTTTTAGAAATCATATCTGCTTTATTTACCTGGTATGGAAGTTCAGATACAATAATAAAATCTTTACCATTTTTTTCTTCAAAATTAACTTGTGCTCGCATCACCACTCTACCTCTACCTGTTTCTAATGCATCCCGAACCCCAGAGTAACCATATATGATGCCACCTGTAGGAAAATCTGGTGCTTTAATATATTCAATTAATTCAGAAGCTAAAATATCAGGATTATCTATGCAAGCACAAACTCCGTCTATAACTTCGGTTAAGTTGTGAGGTGGCATATTTGTGGCCATACCAACAGCAATACCAGAAGCCCCATTAATAAGTAAATTTGGGATACGAGTCGGTAAAACAGTAGGTTCTTTTAATGTATCATCAAAATTAAGCTGAAAATCAACAGTATCCTTATCAATATCAGCTAACATTTCTTCACTTACTTTTCTTAATCTAGCTTCAGTATATCTCATTGCGGCTGGACTATCTCCGTCAATTGAGCCAAAATTACCTTGTCCATCAACTAATTGGTATCTTAATGACCACTCCTGAGCCATACGAACCATAGAATCATATACTGAAGTATCACCATGTGGATGATATTTACCTAATACCTCTCCTACAATTCTAGCAGATTTTTTATACGAACTATTTGCTCGAACTCCTAACTCATACATCCCAAACAGTACACGACGATGAACCGGCTTAAAACCATCACGAACATCTGGTAATGCTCTTGAAACAATAACACTCATTGAATAATCTATATAGGAAGATTTCATTTCTTCCTCAATGTTAATTTGTATAATTTTTTCTCTGTCAGACATGTTGTAAATTAGTATTATTTAGTAATATACAAGATAATGTTATTCTAGGTATTTTTATATATAATTTTGAAAGTTTTTTTAAAAAATAAAAATGATTCGAAATTGTAAAAAAATAAAATATTATTATATTACATCTTAATCATATAGATATTATGAAATTATGGAAGAAAATTTTTCTGCAAACATAAAAGATGTTATTGGTTTTAGCCGAGATGAAGCTCTAAGATTATCGAACAATTATATTGGGACTGAACACTTTATTTTAGGAATAATTCGCTTAAAGAACTCAAGTGCTGTAACTTTATTAAGTTCTTTAGGTGTAGAAATACATGATTTAAGAAAAGAAATAGAAACTTTTGCTATAAGTAATTCAAATACTAATCTCCATATATCAAAAACACAGATTCCTTTAAAAAAAGAAGCAGAAAAAGCACTAAAAACAACTTTTTTAGAAGCAAGAGTATTTAATTCGGGTATGATTGGTACAACTCATTTATTATTATGTATTCTTAGAAATAATGAAGATTCAACAACAAAATTTTTAAATAAATATAATATAACATATGAAAGAATTAAAGAAGCTTTTTTAAACCAACTTGATAAAATAGATCATGAGTTAGAAAAAAGTGATACTATTGATAATAGTAATTTAAAATCTTCCATTTCTGAAAATGATGAAGATTCTCAAAGCCACAAAGCAAACTATAAATACAGTTCAACATCTGATGCTAAAAAAAATAAATCAAATACACCTGTTTTAGATAATTTTGGTAGAGATTTAACTGAATATGCTGAGGACGGTAAATTAGACCCCGTTATTGGGAGAACAAAAGAAATTGAACGTGTATCACAAATACTTTCAAGGAGAAAAAAAAATAATCCTTTATTAATTGGTGAACCTGGAGTTGGTAAGTCAGCAATTGCTGAGGGTCTAGCTACAAGAATAATTAAAAAACAAGTATCTAGAGTACTATTTAATAAAAGAGTTATTGCTCTTGATTTAGCATCACTTGTAGCTGGTACTAAATATAGAGGACAATTTGAAGAAAGAATGAAAGCCGTTATGAGTGAACTTGAAAAAAATACAGATATAATTCTCTTTATAGATGAAATTCATACAATTGTGGGAGCTGGTGGGTCAACAGGATCACTTGATGCATCAAATATGTTTAAACCGGCATTAGCGAGAGGCGATTTACAATGTATAGGTGCAACAACTCTTGATGAGTATAGACAACATATTGAAAAAGACGGTGCATTAGAGAGAAGATTTCAAAAAGTGATAATTGAACCAACATCACCAGATGAAACTATACAAATATTAAATAATATTAAAGAACGGTACGAGGAACATCATAATGTGACTTATTCTGACAATGCAATAAAAGCCTGTGTATCATTAACTAATAGATATATAAGTGATCGATTTTTACCAGATAAAGCTATTGATGCTCTTGATGAAGCTGGATCGAGAGTTCATATAACAAATATCAATGTACCTAAGAAAATACTAAATTTAGAAGAGAATCTTCAGGTTATCCAAAAAGAAAAAAAACAAGTAGTTAAAAAGCAAAAATATGAAGAAGCTGCTAGGTTAAGAGATACTGAAAAAGAAACTGAAGCTTTATTACTTGATGAACAAATTAAATGGGAAGAAAATATAAAGCAAAATAGGCAAACAGTTGATGAAGATGATGTATCTGAAGTTATATCAATGATGACAGGTATTCCTGTTAAAAGAATTGCACAAACTGAAAGCATGAGATTATCTACAATGGCTAATGAATTAAAAATAAAAATTATTGGTCAAGACGATGCAGTTGAAAAAATTGTTAAAGCAATACAAAGAAATAGAGCTGGCTTAAAGGACCCTAACAAACCAATTGGATCATTTATTTTCCTAGGACCAACAGGTGTAGGTAAAACACAATTAGCAAAAGAATTAGCAACTTATTTATTTGATTCTGAAAACAGTTTAATTCGTGTAGACATGAGTGAGTATATGGAAAAATTTTCAATATCAAGATTAGTAGGAGCACCACCAGGATATGTTGGTTATGAAGAAGGTGGACAATTAACAGAAAAAGTAAGAAGAAAACCATATTCGATTATCTTATTAGATGAAATAGAAAAAGCACATCCTGATGTCTTTAATCTATTATTACAAGTAATGGATGATGGTATAATGACAGATGGACTAGGAAGAAAAATTGACTTTAAAAATACTATCATAATTATGACATCTAATGTTGGAACTAGAAAATTAAAAAACT
>CEQM01035915.1_pt1 | contig 14338 bp, 11 predicted proteins | sample 531111 | NCBI WGS metagenome assembly CEQM01 (sample SAMEA2621278, study PRJEB7988) | marine metagenome | biome: marine biome (ENVO:00000447); feature: deep chlorophyll maximum layer (ENVO:xxxxxxxx); material: "saline water (ENVO:00002010), including plankton (ENVO:xxxxxxxx)" | depth 120 m
GCTTTTGTTGTTAAGTCATAAAAGTAATATCCACTTCCTGAGAATGAAGTTGTATCGACATAAGGTTTTGTTAATACATCAAAATATGTTCTTCTTGCTGAAATAATAAAGGAGCTAGTATCTTTTTTAATAGGTCCTTCAATGGTTATTCTTGATGATATAAGCCCGATTCCACCCTCAGCTCCAAACTTTTTATTATTACCATCTTTCATATTTATGTCTAATACAGCAGATAACCTTCCTCCATAATTAGCAGGCATCGATCCTTTTATTAAATCGATGTTATTAATAGCATCACTATTAAAAACAGAGAAAAATCCAAATAAATGCGAGGCATTATAAACTACGGCCTCATCTAGTAAAATTAAATTTTGATCAGGTCCTCCACCTCTAACATAAAAACCAGCTGTTCCTTCTCCACCAGATTGAATGCCCGGTAATAGTTGAATAGTTTTTAAAATATCTTTTTCTCCCATTAATACAGGTAGTTGATCGATTTTTTTAATTTCTAATTCAAGCTTTCCAATATCCGCACTTTGAATGTTTATATCTTTTCTTTTGTCAGTGACTTCAACTACATCTAAACTATTGCTAGTTTTTTTTAAATTAATATTTAATTCATTGTTTTCAGTATCATATTTTATAAACACTTGTTCAGTGAGGTATCCTATATATGATATTTCTGTATTATATTCTCCTTTAGGTATTGTAATAGAAAACCAACCATAAGTGTTGGTGCTAGTGCCTAATTTTAATTCTGGAATAAAGATAGTTGCACCGATTAAAGATTCCCCAGTTTCGAAATCTTTCACATCACCAGAAATAGTTATTGTTTCTTGTGATGACACAAGAAATGGAACTGTAAGTAATAAAAACAGTATATTTTTCATGGTCACAATGTTAGTATTTTATTTTTAATTAAGCATAAATTTTAGTTATAATTTTCATACCATCATCAATATTTTTAATATTATTTATATATAGCTTAATTTTATTATTTATTTCTTTAATAGAGCAAGGTTGATTTTGGACTAGACTTAGGATATTCTTAATAATATTTTCGCTAATATGCTCACTATATTTAAATTCCCTAAATACAATAATCATATTATTATTTTTTAAAATTATTTTCTCACAATTTATTTTTTCAGCTAATGATCGAAGTAAAATTGATTTTAGTAATTCATGGGTTTCTGTTGGAATATCCCCAAAGCGATCCAGCAATTCTTTTTTAAAAACTTCAATGGAAGTTTTGTTTTTTAATTTACTTAATCTCTTATATAGGTTCATTCTTTCCGAAATGTCCGACACATATTGGTTGGGAATTAATAATGCTAAATCAGTTTCTATAGCACATGTAATTGCATTTTGAAAATTATTGTCTGCTAATACATGTTTTTTAAATTTTGTTTCTTTTAATTCGACAATAGCTTCATCTAAAATTTTCTGATAATTTGAAAATCCCATTTCTTCAATGAATCCAGATTGTTCTGCTCCCAACATATTGCCAGCACCTCGAATCTCTAAATCTTTCATAGCAATATTAAAACCATCACCCAGTTTAGATAGATTCGAAATAGCATTTAGTCTCTTAATAGCAAGGTCTTTCATCTTATTAAAAGGAGGTGTCATTAAGTAGCAAAAAGCTTTTTTATTTGATCGTCCTACTCGACCTCTCATTTGATGTAAATCAGCTAATCCAAAATTTTGAGCATTATTTATTATAATAGTATTAGCATTTGGTATATCTAGCCCATTTTCAATAATTGTAGTTGTCATTAGGACATCAAACTTACCATTGATGAAATCTAAAATAGTTTTTTCTAATTTTTTTGATTCCATTTGTCCGTGCGCAAATCTTATTTCTAAATTGGGACACATCTTAGATACCATTAAATGTAAATCAGCAATATTAGCTATTCGATTATGTACGAAAAATACTTGTCCATTTCGACTCACTTCAAACAATATAATTTCTTTTATTAATTCGTGGTTAAAAACTGTAACAGTGGTTTCTATAGGATTCCTATTCTTTGGATATGTTGTCATTATAGAAAGATCCCGAGATCCCATTAGAGAAAATTGAAGTGTTCGTGGGATTGGAGTTGCTGTGAGAGTTAATGTATCTATATTTTCTTTTAAAGTTTTCAATTTGTCTTTGGTAGAAACACCAAATTTTTGCTCTTCATCTATAATCAGTAGCCCTAGGTCTTTAAATTTAATATCATTACTAATAATTCTATGTGTACCAATAATAATATCAATTAATCCCTCCTTTAAATCAGATATAATTTTAGTTGCCTCTTTTTTAGAGACAAATCGATTTAAATACTGAACAGTACATGGAAATTTTGTTAATCTTTTTGTAAATGTTTTATGGTGTTGAAGAGCTAGGATAGTTGTAGGGACTAATACTGCTACCTGTTTATTATCAGCTACTGCTTTAAATGCAGCTCTAATAGCAATTTCAGTTTTACCAAAACCTACATCACCGCAAACTAGTCGATCCATAGGATGTTTACTCTCCATATCTTCTTTAATCTCTCGAGTAATTTTAATTTGATCTTCAGTGTCTTGAAAAATAAATGATGCTTCTAGTTCAGATTGCAAATAAGTGTCTTTAGAAAAAGAAAAACCAGTCTTCATTTTCCGTTTTGCATATAATTCAATTAAATCAAATGCAATTGTTTTGATTTTAGTTTTAACTTTTTCTTTAAGATTTTTCCATCTTGGAGAGCCTAGTTTATCTAATTGTAGATTTTGATCAGCTTCTTTATATTTAGAAATTTTATGTAATGAATGAATACTGATATATAGTACATCATTGTTTTTATATATAATTCTGATTGATTCTTGATTGTTCCCATTCGACTGCTTAATTCTTAAGCCATCAAACATACCTACACCATAATCAAAATGTATAATATAATCTCCTTTCTTTAAATTAGTTAAATCTTTAAGACTCATCATATTATCAGTTTTATAAATCCTTTTGGATTTATATTGATGATGTCGTTCAAAGATTTGGTGATCAGTGTATAATACTATTTTATTTTCGTTATCAACAAATCCTTCTTTTAAGGAGTTGTTAGCTTGAACAAATTGTGCTAGATGCAAATAATTATTAAAAATATTTTTTAATCTTTTCATCTGATTTTCAGATGAAACAGTAATTATATTTTTATAGTTTTTATTTTTATACTCATCTAAATGATTTATTAAAATTTCGAAATTTTTATTAAATGCAGGTTGTTCAGATGAGTTAAATTGAATTATTTGCAAATTACGTATACGATTTATGTTGTTTGTGTATAAACAATAATATTGATCAATTATTTGTTTTATCTCTGAACCAGAAATAGATAATTTCTTTTTTTCAGAATTATTATCATCGAATAATAAGCTAGGGTTATTAATCCAGATTACGCTATTTTTAGGCAAGTATGAGAAAAAAGTTGTTTTTTCAGTTGTTTCTAACCTATTTTCAATATTCGAAATAATACTAATCTCATTGAAATTGTCAACAGATAGTTGTGAGGCTACCTGAAAAGATGTAATGTCATCCACAATATCATTATCTAGTGTAATTCTATAAGGTATGTCATAAGAATAGGAAAATATATCAATGATAAAACCTCGAATAGAAAAATCACCAGGTTCCAACACAAAATTTTGATTTTGGAAATTAAATTTATTTAATTTTTCGATTAATTTTTCTACATTAATTTTGTCACCCGATCTAATTGTTAGTTGTTGTTTGCTAAAATCTTTCTTTCCAATTATTTGTTCTTTAATTGCTTTTACATCAGTGACAATACATGTTTTCTTTTTCGACATAATATTATTTAATGCCTCGATTCTTTCTAGGATCACATTATTGTCGCCAAATTTTATTCTATTAGACGATGGTAATAAGTGAGATGATATCCGAGGATTTAAATTATTCAAGTCATCTAAAAAATATAATGCATCTTCCAAATTATCTAGAATAAATAGGTGGTTAAAATTGGTTTTGTTAATGATATTGGATGCGGCGACAGTTTTTAATGATCCATTTAAACCTTTTAATAGGATATGCTGTGCCTGTAATCTACTATTTAATATCTCAACTATTAATTGAGTTTTTTTATCTTTTTCGAAGAGTTGTAATAAATCAATTTTTCCCACTAATTGTAAAATGATAATAATTTATTCACCATCTCTTGAGATCCAACGACAAATGAGGTTCTTTCGTGTATGTCAGATGGCGTAACTTGCAAGATGTCGATCTTTAAATTTGTAGATTTAGCATTTGAATTTTTTGCAATAAATGCAATTGGATTACACTCATAAATCAATCGTAATTGACCCTTTGGTCTATCTGCTGTTTTGGGGTATATAAAAATACCTCCCTTTAGCATATTTCGATGAAAATCTGCTACTAATGAACCAATAAATCGTCCAGTATGTGTTCTTTTACCCTTTTCATTAAGTTCTTTACATGCATTTATGAATTTAACAATCCGCTTGTCAATAGAATTATAATTACCTTCATTTATAGAAAAGATAGAACCAGTGTTCGGAGTTTTGATATCTGGATGACTCAACATATACTCTTTAAGCTTAGTATTTAAAGTAAAGCCAAAAACAGCATTATCTAGAGAAAATACCATTATTGTGGTTGTGCCGTAAATTACATAGCATGCTAATTGTTGAGATTCTCCTTTTTGAAGAAATCCATTCGGATTATTTTCTAAAACAGAAAAAATACTTCCAACGGGTATATTGACATCAATATTTGATGAGCCATCTAATGGGTCCATAGCAACTAAGTAGCCCCCCCCCGGATTTAACTTTATAATATTTTCATTTTCTTCGGATAATATACTATTTATATTGAGATTGTTTTGAAACGTCTTAATAAAGATATCATTAGCAATTAAATCTAATTTTTGAACATCTTCATTTTGGATATTTTTTTCACCAATAGAGCCAAAGACATCATATCCATCCTCATTTAATTTTTCATATACTTTAATAGAGCCTTCGGCGATATTTAATATGATTTCTTTTAATTGGGCATTATAGTTCTTTGATTGTAAAAAAGTGGAAAGATTCATAATAATTAAAAAAGAGTAATATATTTAAATAACAAAAATAAAGCTTAATATTTAAATGAAGGTATTAAAATTTGGCGGAGGTTGTCTAAAAGATGTACATGCAATCAAAAAATTACCCAGCATTTTGAAAAAATATGATAATAAAATTATCATTGTAATTTCAGCATTTGGTAAGTTAACAAATTTACTAGAAAGAATATATTCTTCAAAAGGACGAGATGTAAAAGAGGTTATATCTTTTTTTAAAGATATTATGTTACAATTGAATTTTTCAAATGAATTAATAAGAATTATTATCAACTACGTTTTAGATTTATCTTCATCAAACACATCCTCAAAGGCTAGTTTTCTATCTATTGGTGAGTTGATTTCTGCCAAAATCCTAAGTTTTTATTTTCATCAAATTAATTTTGCACATAACCTATTGAATGCATATACGATTATACAAACAGATAATAATGGTGTTAATTCATCTGTTAATTGGGATTTGACAGTTGACAAGTTCACTATTTATAAAGATAAGGTGTTAACAGAGAGGTCTTTACCTATTTTAACACAAGGATTTATTGCTGGATCGGGTACTAATGAAAATTTTGCTATAACATGTTTAGGACGGGAAGGTTCAGATTATAGTGCTGCTATTTTCGGTAATATATTTAATGCAGACGAAGTTTTATTGTTTAAGGACGTGAACGGTATTTATAGTGAGGACCCTAAAAAGAATCCTTCTTCAGTATTCTTTTCAGAATTGAGCTATGAAACAGCATTCAAAATTTGTAATCATCAAAATACGGTTGTTCATCCTAAAACAATTAAGAAGCTACAAGAAAAAGGCATACCTCTGATTATTAGAAAATTCAATGATTTAAACTGTCCAGGTACTAGAATTAGATAATTAATAATTTATTAAAGACTGCCTCCAATCAATTTCGAACCAATATCAGAATTTAACCCAATTCCAATGGTAAATACATCATATTCCGCTTTTGTCCATTCTATATGAAATGTAAATAATAATAATTTTAACCTTGCACCTAAAGTAGCTTTTAAGCCATTCACACCACCAAATGAAATATCTATTGGATCTGATATAGGAAATATTTCCCCTGGATCGATATCTGTTCCATTCCAATCTAAAATGGTATATTCTCCTGTGAGAGATAAGATAGATTTAGAGTATTGGTATCCCAAGCCCACATATGGAGTGAATCCAAGAATTTTTTTACTTATAATTAAGTTAGAGTTAAAAGCATTGACATCAAAATTTAAATCTTGGTCAGCATTAAATGTTAGATTACTATTAAGTTGTGAGTATGCTGCTATTACAGATAAATCAAATGGTAATATTTTAACACCAGGAATCCATTGTTTGATATCGTGTTTGACACCTATGCCCCAGTATCTGATTTGTAAATCTTGGGACTTAACAGGAGGTGTTAACCTAAATAAAATTTCAGTTTTTTTAATTAAACCAATACTTCCTTGTATATATGGCATGGGAATAGGGTCTTTCCCATTAATCACACCACCAGGAGCATTAAATAATGTTTGAAACTCTCCATCATCATTATTATATCCAATTTCGGTATTATTCGATGGCCCAATAAATGTTGAAAGTTCTTGGTTTGTAGAGTTGACAATTAAATTATTTAGAGTTGGAGTAAATAGCATAGCAGACTCTGGAGGCTGAATTAAATGTATACCACCTGTCACATCAAATCCTGGAAATTGATGTGATTGAGCTGTATTATACCATCCTGCATTTAGTCCAGTTCCAAACCATTTCCCAAATGGACTCATATAACCTTCAATTAATTGTTCAGTATCTTTAATTGGTCCATTTAAAAATTCTTGCACCATTTCTTGAGATTTAATGAAAGACGACAAGAGTATTATTGTTGTAAAGAATATATTTATTTTATTCATGTTAGTTTGAGAATTTTATTAATTAATACTTCGGATAATTTTTTATTGGATTCTTTTGATAATCCAGCAATATGTGGAGTGATAATAACATTGTTACAATTTACTAAATATGTAAAATTTGAATCAGGATGAATTAAATTAAATTTAAAATTTTCATTTTCAATTACATCTAAGGCTGCTCCGAGTATTTGTTTTTTATCTAAACCTTTCACGAGATCTTTATTTGAAACCACAGAGCCTCTAGAGGTATTTAATAAGTAAAATGGCTTTTTCATTTTATCAATAAATTCAGCATTGATTAAGTGTTGAGTTTCATTACTCAATGGCAGATGTAAACTAATAATATCACAATTATCATAAATATTTTGCATATTAGATTCTGTGACATGTTGATCTCCAAACCCTTGTTTGTATTTGTCATAACTTAAAATTTGGCAATTAAAGCCTTGAAGCTTTTGTGCAAAAGCTTGCCCAGTATTACCATAACCAATAATACCAATTGTTTTATTTTCTAACTCCACACCTCTATTTGATTCTCGATGCCAAATATTCTTTCTCACTTCATTAGCACCATTGTTGATATTGTGCAGAAGCGACAATAATATCCCAACACAATGTTCTCCCACTGCATTAGCATTTCCTTCTCCTGAATTAAAACATTTGACATTTAATTTATTGGCTGCTTCTAAGTCTATACATTCCATTCCTGAACCATAGCGTCCAATAAATTTCAAATTTTTTGATTTATTTAAAAACTCTGCATTAATTTTCAATCTATTGCGAACAATTAATCCTTCAAATTGATTAATAATTTTCAAGACTTCTTCTGTAGAATCTTTCAAATTAAATTCATAATCTAAATTATATCTACTAAGCAGTTTGGTCAATAAAGGGTCTACTTCGTCTGTAATCAGAATTTTCATAGAATGAATTTAGCAATTGAAAAATATATAAATAAACCAATAACATCATTAATTGTTGTAATGAATGGACCTGTTGCAAGAGCAGGATCAATTTTATATTTATTTAAAATTAATGGAACAAATGTGCCGAATAGTGCTGCAAAAACCATGACCGAAAGTAATGAAAGACTGATGGTTATAGAGATATTTGGTTCAGGATATAAAAAGACAGATATAAAAAACAATAAACAACAACATATTAAACCATTTACTAATGCAACACCAAATTCTTTAATCAATCGTTTTGACCAGTGGGACATTCCTAAACTTTTTGCTGCTAACCCTTGTACAATGATTGCTGAAGATTGTACGCCAACATTACCACCCATCGCTGTAATTAATGGAATAAAAAAAGCTAATAGTGGATTCTCTTCTATTTTAAAAAGCCCTATAATTTGTGCTCCAATTAACCCTCCAATCATACCAATTATAAGCCAAGGGATTCTTGCTTTTGTCAATATAAATATATTATCTAATGGCTCAATATTATCACTAATACCAGATGCCATTTGGTAGTCTTTTTCAGCTTCCTCTTTCATAAAGTCAACTACGTCATCAATAGTAATTCTGCCTACTAATTCTTGCGTATCGTTGACTACAGGTAGTACAATTAAATCATATTTATTCATTATTAGTGCAACTTCTTCAGCGCTTGTAGATGTTTCTACAGAAATAATCTGTTGATTATATATATCTGAAATAAAAGTTTTTTCATGTGTTAACAAAAGTTTTTTTAATGACACGGTTCCAATTAACTCATTACTTTTATTCACAACATAGATGGTATATACTTTATGTACATTTTGGGCTTGTTGCCTCATTTCGGAGACACACCTTAGAATACTCCAATCTTCATATACTTTAATTAATTCGGTTGCCATTAGTGCTCCAGCAGAACTGTCTTCATATGATAATAAATCTGCTAAATCACTTGCTTGTTTTGGGTTAGCAATTTTAGATAGCACTTCTTTTTGTTTGTGTTTAGGCAATTCTTGGATTACATCTGCAGCATCATCAGAATCCAAATTGTCAATAAAATCCTCTACAATTTCTGTAGAACTCAAATGATTAAGTAAACGCTCTCTCAAATGGTCTTCTAGCTCTACAAGAACATCTGCAGAAAGTTCATCATTAAAGAGACTAAATAAGTATTTGCATTTTTCAAAATCTAATGCTTGTAATATTTCGGCAATATCAGGGGCTAGACAATTATCAAACTTTTTTATTAATTGGGTATTATTATTTTGGTCAATTAATAGTTCAACAGATTCAATAAATTCTTCGGTTAATTGAAAATTCATTTTTAAGATTTTGGGAAAATTAAATTTGTTAATTCAATAAAATCAGACACACTCAATTCTTCTGCTCTTTTTGTCAGCATTTTATTTGTATTTAGATAATCCAAGGTAATAATTTTTTTTAATGCATTTTTTAATTTCTTTCTTCTTTGAGAGAATCCTAACTTTACTATTTCTATAAACTTATTGTAATCACAATTTAATTGCTTCACATTGTTTCGAGAAAGTTTAATTACAGAAGAATATACTTTTGGTTTTGGGTTGAAATTATTTGGGGAGACATCAAATAATTTCTCACAATCGAAATAAGCTTGGATTAAAACACTAAGGATGCCATATTTTTTAGATTTAGGTTCACTGCAAATTCTGTCAGCAACTTCTTTTTGAAACATCCCTACAACTTGATTAATATCATTTCGGTTTTCGAGAACTTTAAATAAAATTTGACTAGATATATTATATGGAAAGTTTCCAATAATTGAATATTTTTGAAGTCCAAGTTGCTTTAATTCAATTTTTAAAAAATCATCACATATAATTTCAGTGTTTGGAAATCTATTTTCTAATATCTTAATGCAATCTGAATCGATTTCAATTAATTTAATCTGATTACTTTTTGAAATCAAGAATTCTGTTAGCGCTCCTCTGCCGGGACCTATTTCGATAATATATTGTGCTGGATCCAAGGTTATGCTATCAACAATTTTTTGCGATATCAATTTATTTATTAAAAAGTGTTGACCGAAGTATTTTTTTGCTTGTTTAATCATCACTATTAATGTGTTTGGATAAATAAAGATCTTTTTGCTGAAAATTTAGATTTAAATTTTTTAGAATGTTCTTCTTGAAGTTGTTTTGCATATTGCTTGACGTATTTCAGGTAATTTATCAGCCTATCTGTGCTATATTGAATTGTATACGAAACTTTATTATTGGTTTCCGAATTTTTATAAACTTTAAATTGTAAAAAAAGACTTGTGTTTATGACATCCGGGATGTGCTTTATGTGCATCCATTCCAACCATTTTTCAGACACATCTTTAGATATGAGAATTTCCACAGAATATATAATCATTGTAATTGTAAAAAATTATTTTCTCGCAGCAGCTTATATCGATTGCGAGCTTCATTTATAAATATACTGTTCGGTGTTTTTAGAAGAATAGTTTCATATTCCTGTTTAGCTTTTATGTTATCTTTTATAACATGTTCAAAAATTTGACCTTTATAAAAAAGAGCATCATCATATAATATGTCATAATAATGATTTTCACAAATTTTATTCAGACATTCTAATGCAGGCGTATATTCTTCTTGTTCTATGAAGATGTTAGCTTTTTTGAATAAAACTTCATCTAATAATGTGTGATTTGGAAAACTATTTTCTAATTTCTCCAATTTCTCCAAACAATCATTATATTTTTTTTGTTCAAATAATAATTCAGCCTTTGCGTATAACAATAAAGCACTGGAGCTAGTGTCTAAATTTAAATTATCACTAATTAACAAGGATAATTTCATCGCATTATTTGCAATTAATTTAGAAGTAGATAGTTTCAATACCTTTAGTTGAGTTTGAGCCCATTCAAAATCACCTTTATAATAATCAATTTTTGTTTTTTCAAATTTTGCTTGTTGACCTATTATTTCCTCATTAAATTGTTTTTCTACTTGTGCATAGAGAAGAGTTGATTCCCACATTTTGTCATCAAGAATTAAAATTTTTGCTAATTCCATTTTACAAATTGCGATATCATATGGATCTAATGATGGACTTGAAATAGTATTGTTAAGTAATTCGATAGCCTGTGCTTCTTTATCTAAATAAATTGCTAGAATTTCACAATAATTTTTCAGTGTAAAAATAGTTTCTGATTTTATTCCTATTGTGTTTAATGTTTCCTGATATTCCTTTGCTAACTTTTCTGTTCTGTCTTTTTTGATAATTGTTTGATTCGTTAATTTTTCAAACTCTATATTTAGTATTTGAATACTGCTGTATTCATAATAATATGAGTTTTTATGATTGTGATTTAAAATATATTCAAATGCATTTTTTGCAGTTTCATAGTTTTTATTTTTAAAAGCAATATCACCCAAGTTCATGATGTCTATTTGATTATTAGATATTCGCTTATCAATGCTGATTTCATAATCTAAAGCTTCTTCAAACTTTTGTTCTTGTATAAAAAGCCAAACAAGCAGTTTTGAAATTTCATAGGAATTATTTTTTTGAATATTTTTTATTAGTAATTTTTTCAGTGTTTTATTATTGTGATTTTCACTATCCTCACTAATTGTAATTCGTAGTTTATTTTTGCATGTTTGAAAATAATTAGGATGAGTATATAACAATTCAACTAATTCAGTATACATATTTTCCACTTCTCCTAAATAAGAATAAATATTTGCGATTTGAACACTATAACTCGCTTTGTTAGACTCTTTTTTTGCTAACCTGTATGTTTTTAATGCAAGCTCATAATTTTTAGATTTTAAGAATTTAGAGCCTAAAGCAGGTAAAAAACGTTTGTTTTTTTCCCCTGCATTTATTGCAGATTTAAATTTCTTACTAGCCAAATCAGGCTGACCTTGAATAATATAAAGTTCCCCTAGATCAATTAAAATAGTGGGGTCATTAGTTTTTTTATAAAATGATTTAATTATTTTTTCAGCCTTTTTGTATGATTGTATTTTAATTAAGCAGTCTGTATACTTTGCGTAAATACTTTTTATTTTCTTTTTCTTATAAACTTCCTCAAAAAGTTGACTTGCTTTCAAAAAATCACCTTGTCTATAGTATTCTTTTGCTAGGGTTTCATTTTTTGTGCTTTGTGGATAAAGAAATCCAAATAAAAAACTAAGTATTATTGTAAAATAAATTTTCATAATTAATTAATTAATAATTCCATTTTTTTATTTACACTATTAAATTCCATGATTTGCTTTTCTAACTCATTAATTAAACTTTTTATTTTGATAGATGTTTCAGCCACAATATTACTTTCTTCCAATAAATATTTATTTAAATCATCTCTTTTAGATCTTGAGTATTTATAATCAGCTTTTATATGTTCTAATTGTTTGCTATTGGTCGCTAATATTGTGTTCAGAGTATTGATTTCTTGAGAACCTTCATAAATTTTATTCACGCAATCTAAATATGCTTTATATTGGAAATAGATCAATTCCATTGTAATGCTATCAAGTTTTTTCTCTTCTATTGTTAGCAAATTTAATTTTGCAATTTTAAGCGTATTTGCAATATCATCTTCAACTAATAAGTTAAGGCTTTTATAGTCTTCATTTGTTGTTTTTTGAAGTTGGGTAATCGCATCTAATTTTTTCTTATTATAATAGCTATTACATGATATAAATATAATGAAGAGAAAAATATAAAATCTATTTTTTTTGATTATCACCGACATTATTTAGAAACACTTATTTTATCAAAAGATAAGTATTTTAATAAAATATCTGGAATCAAGATACTGTCCTTTGTTTGATTTTGCTCTAATAAGCCCACCAAGATTCTTGGTAATGCTAATGAACTACCATTCAATGTATGACATAAACTACTCACTCCTTTTTCTCGGTATTTTAAGTTTAATCTATTTGCTTGATATGTCTCAAAATTAGAAACAGAACTTACTTCTAACCATTTTTTTTGAGCAGGCGCATAAATTTCAAAATCATATGTTAATGCAGCTGTAAATCCTAAGTCTCCACTACATAATTTTAATACTCGAAATGTTAGTCCTAATTTTTTCAATAATTCAGAGACATGTTCGACCATAGTATTTAGTGTGTCATATGATTTATCAGGATGACAAATTTCAACAATTTCCACTTTGTCAAATTGGTGTAATCGATTTAATCCTCGAACATCTTTCCCATATGAGCCGGCTTCTCTTCGGAAACAAGGGGAGTATGCTGTGCATTTTATTGGGAGTTCCGAGGTTTCAAATTTAGTGTTAACAAATATATTTGTAATAGGAACCTCTGCAGTTGGGATTGCATATAAATTGTCATCTTGGATATGGTACATCATTCCTTCTTTATCAGGAAGTTGACCAGTATTAAATGCAGACTGTTCATTTACAAAATAGGGGGGTATATATTCTGTATATCCAGCATTAGTATTATATTCTAAAAATAAATTAATTAAAGCTCTTTGTAGCTGAGCACCCATACCTTTGTATAATGGAAAACCAGAGCCAGTAATTTCAGCACCTTTTTTAAAGTCAATGATATTATATTTTTCAGCTAAATCCCAATGAGGAAGTAGACCTTCGTGTGTTTTTTTTTCACCCCATTCAAATTCAATGATATTATCTTTGGCCTGTTGGCCTTGTGGTACACTTTTATGTGGAGTATTTGGAATTTGAGTTAAAACTTCTTTTATATTTAGCTCGGTTGTTTTACTGATTTCAATTAATTCTTTCGATGCAATTTTTATTTCAGATGCACGATTTTTCAAAACAGATAAATTCTCTAATTCTCCCTTCTTTGCTAGTTGACCGATTTGTTGTGCAATTTGATTCCCTTCTGACAATAGAGCATCTAATTCTTGCTGATTTTTTATCCTTTGCTTATCTAATTGAAGTACTAGTTCTATATTCTTCTCAACCTCAATGCCTCTTTTTTTTAAATCATGAACAATACCACTAGTATTTTCTTTTATTTTATGAATTTCTAACATGGTAGTAATACAGTATTATTACTCAAATTTAAGTTTTATTTTTGGTATAATTCTTTTGAAATAGAAAATAAAAAAAGGCCTTCAGGCCTTTCTTTATTAGTATTTAAGCTACTGTTATTCAGTTATTACTGAGACAAATGATTTATTGTCTGCTTTCTTTTTAAACTTAACCACACCTTCTTTAAGAGCAAATAAAGTGTGATCTTTTCCCATTCCCACATTTTCCCCAGCTTTATGAACAGTCCCACGTTGTCTAATAATAATATTCCCCGCATTCACTTTTTGTCCACCAAATATTTTCACACCAAGTCGTTTAGAATGTGATTCTCTTCCATTTTTAGAACTACCTGC
>CEQM01013255.1_pt1 | contig 14259 bp, 13 predicted proteins | sample 531111 | NCBI WGS metagenome assembly CEQM01 (sample SAMEA2621278, study PRJEB7988) | marine metagenome | biome: marine biome (ENVO:00000447); feature: deep chlorophyll maximum layer (ENVO:xxxxxxxx); material: "saline water (ENVO:00002010), including plankton (ENVO:xxxxxxxx)" | depth 120 m
ACTCCTGAAAGTGCTCCAGTTGAATTTGTCATAATTACTCCCTTAAACCACTATTAGAGTGGATTTATTATTTGTGTAGATTCAATATTTTTTTTAATATCTTCTATATTCCATAAAAGTGGATTATATTCTCCAGAAAAATATTTTTCTAGATTATCATTGTAATGAGGACTAGATTGATCTCCAGAGTTACCAGGCGGAATAATAAATAATGATTTGGAAAAATCGCTTAGATCAAGTATTTGTCTAAAACTAGGCATAGAAGTTGCTCTAAAATCCGGACCACTTGTATGATTAAAATTACATATAGTATCTCCAGAACCTGGTATTGAAAATGGTCCAACATTCAAAAGAGAAGCTTCAGGTTCTTTTCGACCATTTCCGTGTCTAAACAATATAGTATGAAGATTACCCCAATTCCATTTGTTAGAATCGGCACCTAATTTATCAACTAAAAATTGTCCTACTTCATCTAATGAAATTGCTAAACATTCATCCCAACTATCGTATGGAAATAAGTTTGATTCAAAAATTGAATTGTCATCTGAACAGATGAGATATTCCAAAGCTGTCATATGGACTCGCAATGTATCTTCTGCAGGTTTTTCACCTAACATTACATCTCTTATTCTATTTAGAATATTGACTTGAATTCTCCATCGAAGTATCTCATAAACTGAACCAAAACTTTCTGTTGAAAGATTACCGTCCCATCCAGATAAGAGTTTTTTTGCTTTTCCTCCATTTTCTGTATTAGGAACAATATCTTGGATTCGTTTGCTTAAATTCAGTCCCGGTATACTAAATGTATCCATTTGAATTTTTGAAAATGTTTCTGCATTATGTTTGTTACTATTAAGCAGTAATTCTTTGACCCTTTGTCCTCGGTAAGGTGTGCCGGTAGCATTGATATAATATGGAAAATCATAAGAAACAATCATATTATTCGATGTATTAAGGTAATGATTTTCAGGATTAATATGTCTTGGCATTTCTTCAAATGGAATTTCTCCAATCCATTCATGCTCTCCAGTCCAACCAGGAACAGGAAATAAATTAGGTACATTATTTGTTCTAATTGGTATTTGTCCTGATAGAATATATCCTATATTCCCTTGAGTATCTGCTAATATTCTATTTGTGTGAGTAGTCCATTTTCTGTGAGCTTCAATTAGTTCATCAACAGTTTTAGAGGAATGCATGGCTTTAAAACTACTAAAAGTTTGCTGAGTTTCTTTTCCTGACCAATTCATAGAAATACTATACTTGCTATCTCCAATTGGATCTTGAATAATAGGACCATGATGTGTCTCGTAAATTATTTCTGTAACAGGCTTTTCTTCTCCTTTAACATATATTAATTCTTCATGTTTTTCTGCAGGGATCCATTTGTCTTTGAAAAGGTATTCAGGAGTTTTAGAATTTCTAATTTGTTCAAAATAGATATCTTGAGCATCTACACCAGCAGTTGTGAGACTCCAAGCAGTATTCCCGTTATGACCATAATATGTTACACCTGGCACACCTGGCATTGAAGCCCCAATAAATGAAAAGTCAGGGCCGCTTATATGCTGTACATGCCAAAAACATGGAACAGTTACTGCCAGATGGGGATCTCCTGCTAGAAGAGGGTATCCAGATTCAGTCAACGATCCATCAACAGCCCAGTTATTTGATCCTGTTCCGTTTAAAAATCCAATTTCACTATATGCTTTTTCAAAAAGCTCATTTAGATTTGTTATTGATCTTTCACCTGCAAGTTCTCCCATAGGAACCATCACCGGTGCGTCAACCGGATAATACGGAAAGAGTTTTTTAAAATTTTCAATTCCTAAAGATTGCAACATTTGCATACGACTAATTTTTGCATGCCCACTTAGAGATTGTGAGTGTGCTATAAGTTTCCACCGGCCAGTAACATCTAAAGGTGACCATCTTTCTGGAACATAATCCAATAATTCAAATTCAATAGGTAAAGGAAGTTCTAAATCAAGATATGCGTTAACACCTGCAGTATAAGCTTCAATAACATTTTTACCTTCATTTTCTAGAGAATCCCATTCCTTTTCTGCTGCTCTCATAGTACCTACGCGTCGAAAAAATTTGTCTGGCCCCAAACCGCCAGGCCCGATAATTTCTGACAAAGTACCTTTTACAAACCTCCGAGTACGTTCCATTCCCCACAATCGATCTTCAGCATGCAAAAAACCTTGAATAAACCACATATCTAATTCACTACTAACTGTAGCATGTGGGACTCCATAAATATCCCAATTGATAGTTGCCACACCATCTAAACCTTTTACAGAGCTAGAACCAGATTTTAAAAATTTTCGTTTTGCTACTGAATCTTTTAATTCATTTATAGTCTTTTCAGTCATTATATTTCCTCTACTATTTCCACAGGCGCATTACGTGCTACAATCATTGTTACTTCTAAACTTCCTGTATTTATTGGTTGATGAGGTGCCATAGAAGGGACATGGAAAAAATCCCCAGCTTCAAAAAATAATTCTTTTTCCAATTGTTCACCAACTAAAAATTTCCCTGAACCGCTAATTATATATATAGCAGATTCGCAATTTGTATGTATATGTGGAGTAGCACTACACCCAGAGGGTATAGTTGCGATTGCTAGATGAATACCTTCTGCACCTACAATATTTTTGGAAACCCCAGCGATTCTTGTCATTGATCCAGAAGAAATTTCAATTTCTCGTTGCTGATGTTTGATTATTTGAACTTCATTCATTATTACCTCTTAGCAAATAAATCTTTGTTTAGAAAATATGTCAAGTTTATCATGTTAGTATCAAAAATAAATCATAATTATTATTCAAATAAGTATATGTTTCTCTGTATCTAAGATATACTATTCGAAATTTATTGAGGTTTTCAAAGTACCAGTAGGAGTTAATTATGAAATATGACTACATAGTAGTAGGGGCTGGTTCTGCAGGAGCAATAATAGCCACCAGATTATCAGAAGACCCAACTAAATCGGTATTATTGATTGAAGCAGGATCTGATTATCCTGATATCGATAACATGCCCGAAGAGGTAAAGTATGGCTATAAATCTACAGTAAACGTTTGGGATAGCCCACACAATTGGCAATATAAAGCACGAGCTACTGATGAATCTGTTATAGATGTTCCTAGAGGAAAAGTAACAGGTGGGTCTAGTTCTATAAATGGACAAATCTTTCTACGTGGGATTCCCGAAGATTATGATAATTGGAAATTATGGGGAAATACAGAATGGGACTTTCAGTCATTGGTTCCGTATTTCAACAAAATTGAAACTGATACTACATACCAAAATGATCCAGGCGATTTCCATGGGACAAGCGGACCAATAATATGCCATAGGTTCCCTGAAGACCAATGGAAACCTGCATCAAAAGCTTTTTATAGTGCATGTATCGAAGCTGGATACGAACGTTGTGAAGACGCGAACGCACCAGGAACCATTGGTGCAGGACCTATTCCATTGAATAACCCTGATGGTATTCGTTGGTCTACTGCAATAGGCTACCTGGGGCTTTCGCGACATAGGCTTAATTTAACAATTCGTCCTAATGTATTTGTAAAAAAAATAATATTTAAAAAAGATCAAATTGTGCCAAAAGCAATTGGATTAGAAGTATCTTCAGATAATGAAGATTTTGTTATTGAGGGGAATGAAATCATTTTATGTGAAGGAGCAATAGGTACACCCCAAACACTTATGCTTTCTGGTATCGGACCTAAAGACCATTTAGACGAACATAATATAGAAGTATTATTGGATTGTCCTGGTGTAGGACAAAATCTACGAGATCATCCATTGTTACCTGTTATTTGGAAAACAAAACCTGAAGTAGACCTAGACACAGTTGGCCCTCGAATACAAGTACTACTTCGTTACACAGCTAAAGGTTCATCGATACATAACGATATGATCGTGTATTTTAATGCAGTTGCAGGGGAATCATACAGAGCTATAGGAGAACCAGTGGGTATTAGTGCTGCATTAGGGTTAAATCTCGCTTTATCTAGCGGTGAAATAAAATTACAATCATCAGATTACCGAGAACATCCATATCTCGATTATAACCTTCTTGACCATGATGAAGATATACGCAGATACCGTGATGGGATACGTATGTTAGTTAGTTTAGAAGATAATTCAGATTTATCAGATTTAATTTTAGAACGATTAAGACCTACAGACATTGATTTAGATAATGACAACTCTCTTGACCTTTGGATAAGAAAGCACGTTTTAACCGGACATCATGTATCTTGCACAGCAAAGATGGGACCAAAAGAAGACAAAATGGCTGTTGTGAACCAATATGGTAAAGTTTATGGTGTTGAAGGTTTAAGAATAGCCGATGCATCTATAATGCCTGATTGCGTACGTGCAAATATCAATGTCACAGTGATGGTAATTGCAGAAAAAATTGCTGATTTTATTAAAGAAGGGAAATAACTAGAATTGACCATTAATATTAATTGAGTTATATTGCCCTTTGTGCTCTTTCTTTGAGCTTAAATCATTAAGGATATAACTATTAATACACCCATTAGTAATAATACAAATAAAAAATCAATTTATTATGGGTGGTTTATAGTACTTGCTGTTGCTTTAGCTGGTTTTAGTCAAAGTGCTGGGACATTCCCTGTTTTAGCCGTTATATTAGATCCAATAACTGAAGAATTTGGTTGGTCTAAAACTACGTTCACTTACGCTACATCTTTTGGAACTATTATTGCCGGAATTGTTGCTATTTTCATAGGTACTGCACTAGATAAATATGGCGGCCGTTGGATTCTAACAGTTTCTGTCTTTATACTTGGACTTTCATTTGTTTTACTTGCAATCGTTGAAAACTACATACAGTTTTTCATTATTCTTATTGTTAATCGTATAATGACTATGGGTATTATCGCTCTCGCAACTCAAGTCATCGTATCTAAGTGGTTTATAGTTAAACGAGCAAGAGCAATAGCGTATAGTGGCCTTGGAATAATGCTTGGTAACTCTATAACTCCATTATATGTGGCATTTGTAGCAGATATTTATGACTGGAGAATGGCTCTAACAATATCTGGTATTGTTGTTTTTGTAGTTTCTTTATTACCAGTAATGATTCTCATTCGTAAAGAACCTGAAGATATGGGTTTATTACCCGACGGTGAGTTAACTGAAAAGGATAAAAGAATTGAGGCACTCAAACCCAAAACCGATGAGGTTTCTTTTAATAGAAAACAAGTTTTACAACAACCAAATTTCTATTTATTAGTACTTGCTTTCTCCTTACTTTTTATCGTTGGCCCAGGTTTATGTTTCCATTTAATCTCCTATCTTGATACTCAAGGTATTGGCAGAAACCAAGGAGCCATAGTTATGGCTATTTGGTCATTTAGCGGAGCCATAGGAGCTTTTTTCTCAGGTTTTATGGCTGAAAAGTTTGGTACTCGAAAAACAATTGTTGGAACTTTTCTTGTGAACTCTCTAACTATTTTTGTTATTTTATTTGTTAACAATTTTTATATTGCAATTGTTTGGGGTATAACTCAAGGAATCTTAAGTGCTGGTCTATTTAATACCTTATATCAACTAATATTTGCTGAATATTATGGACGAAATTCATTAGGTTCAATAAGAGGTATGGTTTGGCCAGTTCAAATGACAACTAATGCTTCTGGACCGCTTTTTGGATCAATAATATTTGATCAAACACAGAGTTATTTTTATATGTGGATTGTATTTGGTTTACTAATGTTAATTTCAGCAATAGCAACCTATTTTGCCAAACCACCAACTCTTCACTGATTTAAAGTTTTTGAAAAAGTCTTTATATTTTCATCATGTTCTTGATAATGTAGATAGGTTTCATCTTTTATCATTCCTGAAGTAAATTGGTCGGTTACAAATAAATCTTCAGGTAAATTCTCTAAGTATTTAATCAAGTTAGAATGATTATCGATAAGCCGTTTGTATAAATCCTCGAAACTAGTATTAATATACTCATCAACCTGACCCTGATTTAACTCAACAATCTCTTTATCGTTAAAATCTTTCCATTTAGGCATTTCTTTTTTGTTGTGGTAATCATTTAAGTTGATTAGTAATTCACTATCCCATGCAAATATATGTATTACTGCTTCTAAAAATGACCAAGTTCCAACAGCACCAGGTACTTTTTCATGTTTAGATGAAAAAGAATTAATGGTACTAAGTAAATTATCCCAAGAAGAATTTATTTCATTAATCGTGTCAATTTTGTTCAATCTGTTATTTTCCTTGAAAATTAGGTTTTCTTTTTTCTCTAAATGCCAAACGACCTTCAGCATTATCTTCTGTATTATGAACAATAGCACCAAGATTCTCTTCATAATCACATTGTGTTATTAAATCAACATTTAAACTATGGTAAACCGCTTTTTTAGTCAATTCTAGGGTTATAGAAGGACCTTCAGCAAGACGATTTGCTATTAACATTGTTTCATCCATTAATGAATCATGCGGAACTACTTTATCAACTAATCCAACTTCTGCTGATTCTTCGGCACCAACGTCATCACTAAGCCACAACATTAATAAAGCTTTAGAAACACCTACTACTCTGGGAAGAAACCAAGTAGCGCCATTGTCAGGCAATATAGCTCTTCTAAGAAACGCAGTAACAAATCTTGCTTGATCGGAAGCTATACGAATATCTGCAGCTAATGCTAAAGAAACACCACCACCAGCAGCTACACCATTAACAGCAGCAATAATAGGTTTATTAATAGAACGGAATCTACTTATCCATTCGAATCGTGTTTCTTCAATCTGTTTTCTGGTTTCTGTTTGTTTATAACTTCCAGTACTACCCAAATCTGCTCCGGAACAAAAACCTCTTCCTTCGCCTGTAATAACCATAACTTTAGCGTTATCATCTTCTTCAAATTCTGTCAAAACTCTCTTCAATCCATGCCTTATCGGAGTTGAAAGTGCATTTAATCTGTCTGGGTTATCAAGAGTTACTAATAGAACACCATTTTGCAAGGTAACTCTCATATCTTCATATCCTTCATAAGAAAAAATAGTTTGTTTTTCAGACATCACAATGCTCCTTGTAGTAATAAAATTAATTGAAAAAATACTTTTGTAGGATATTTCGTTAAACAATATATGAGTAATCTTTATTCGTCTAGACGAATAAAGCTAGAATGAGTAGAATTCTGTCTTAACTAAGGAGATAAATTATGGCAATAGAATTTAATAGCATACATACAAAAGATGATTTAGAACACATAGGTATTCTATCAAAAACAGATTCCCCGAATAATCCTGAAGAATGTTTTTTATTGATTCATGGGTCAAGTGGTAATTTCTATGGAGCAATGAATCTTGCTTTGATGGATCGTTTTGGGGAAGCAGGTTTTGACGTCGCTAGTTTTAATACTCGTGGACATGATTTAATTTCACGATATGGCGAAAGGTTTTACGGAAATGCTTTCGATATATTATCTGAATGCAACTATGATATAGATGCAGCTGTGAGTTTTTTAGTCGAACGAGGATATAAAAAAATACATTTGTATGGTCATAGTATGGGGGCAGTAAAAGTTGTCTATTATGGTGCAAAACACCCAAATCCATATGTCATATCAATTATATCTTCATCTCCAGTTCGGCTTTCCTATGATTATTTTATGAACCATCCAGATGCAGTAGAAGAGTTTACTAGATGTGTAAATTTAGCAAAAGAACATATAAAAAATAACAAACCTAATGCTTTAATGGATGTACAATTTCCAATGCCACATACATTTGGCGCAAAGGCTTATTTGGACAAACATGGTAGTGAACAATACAATATGACACTTTATGCACAAAACGTCACAAACCCAACTCTACTAATTGCAGGCTCTTTGGAAACTCACCCAAGACTAGAAAATTGCGCCACAGATACTCATGAAATTATGAAATCATCACATGAGAAAAACTCAGTAGTTATTGTTGAAGGTGCTGATCACGCTTGGACTGATATGCATGATCAGCATGCAAAAGAAATATTAAATTGGATAGCTAATCTCTAGGAAGGGTAATATGGATAATTTATTTAAAAATGTTCGTTCAGAAGTAACTTACGAAGTAGAAGTTGAAAAAGATATCAAAGTTAAAATGAGAGATGATATCAACTTATCTACTGATATATATTATCCAACTATTGATGGGAAAATAGATAAATCACCAAGACCAGTATTGTTGCACCGAACTCCTTATGATAAAGGTTCGGATAGATTTGCTGAAGAAGCTGAATATTTTACTAAGAGAGGTTATATCGTAGTAATACAAGATAATCGAGGTAGATATAATTCAGAAGGAGAGTTCCATAAATACACTCAAGATGCAAATGATGGTTATGACTTAACTGAATGGATAGTAGACCAAGAATGGTGTAATGGGAAAATAGGAACTTACGGAACGTCATATGGAGCTCATACACAAGCTGCTATGGCTTCAATGAACGCTAAAGGATTACAAGCCATGATTATTGATTGTGGAGGTTTTTCTAATGCTTATATGAGCTCTGCACGCCATAATGGCGCATTTGAACTAAGACAATTGGGCTGGGCTATTTCACAAGCCAAATTAAGTAAAGAAGCAATCGAAAATCCAGTTGTTGCTAAATATTTAGATGAAGTTAACCAAGAAGACTGGCTTTTACGTTTGCCATGGAAAAAAGGTCACTCACCTTTAAAATGGACTCCAGCTTATGAGGACTATATTTTGGAAGAATGGAGTAGGGGAGAATATGATGATTATTGGAAACAGCCTGGTTTAGCAGGTGAGTTATTCTATGACGAGTGGTCTGATATACCTCAAATACATACTGGTGGTTGGTATGATTCTTATACAAGAACAACTTTTGAAAACTATATTGGTCTATCTAAAAAGAAAAAAGCCCCAGTACGAGTTTTAATGGGACCTTGGACACATGGACAACGATCAGTATCATATGCTGGGGAAGTTGACTTCGGCCTCACAGCAAGCATAAATTCTCTTGCTGAAAACTGGGACGATTATAGACTATTATGGTTTGACGCCTGGATGAAAGATTTTGACAATGGTTTTCAAGATCAAAACTCTCTTCTTTTGTTTATTATGGGTGGTGGTAGTGGTTTGAAAAATGAACAAGAAAGAATGCAACATGGAGGACAGTGGAGATTCGAAAATGAATGGCCACTAGCTAGAACCAAATTCACCCCCTATTATTTCCTTAAAGATGGGAGTTTAAGCACATATAAACCTTTAAATAATGACGATTCTTCGACATTTAAATTTGACCCTGATAATCCTATTCCTACTATAGGTGGAGGTTTGTCTGGCGGAATCATTGCACAAGCTGGTGCATTTCATCAAATTGAAAATCCTGTATTTTTTGGTTCAAAAGCACCATTTCTCCCCCTTGAATCAAGATCTGATATATTAGTTTTTGAAACAGAAGTATTATCAGAAGACTTAGAAGTTACTGGTCCAGTGAGTGTCCATTTAGAGATATCTTCATCTGCTAAAGATACAGATTTTACAGCAAAACTTATTGATGTGTGTCCACCAAATGAAGATTATCCAGATGGATTTCATATGAATCTTACAGACAGTATCATGAGGGCACGTTATAGAAACTCTTGGGAAAAAGAAGAACTAATGACACCTGGTGAAATATACTCATTAGATTTTGAGTTATATCCTACAGGCAACTTATTTAAGTCAGGTCATAAAATACGGGTTGATATTTCAAGTTCTAATTTTCCTAGATTTGATATTAACCCAAATACAGGAGGTCCTTTGGGAGTCGATCAAGCTAAAATTATTGCACTGAACACAATCCATCAGTCAAAAGATCATGCTTCTTATATAATGTTACCTATTATTCCTCAATAGTTATGCCTAGATTTAAAACAGAATTGCCATAATCTATATATGATAAATCTTCAACATTGATTCTGTAATGTATATATGCAAGAGCTGTAATTATTGGGACTAGGGGTTGTAAGACAAATGTTAATAATTCATTGAAAATAATCCCAATTGATCCAGTTATATAAGAAGAACTAATAAATTGAATCGCAGTTATACCTATTAATGGTACCCAGAATTTAAATAAATCAAACCAAGATCTTGATAATAATTTTATACTTCTAAATAAAGCTGCACCAGGACCGGAATTTTCAAAATATATAGCATGTGGATATATAACAGTTGCTATTATCCATATTATTAATAACGGGGCGCCTATTATGAAAAGCGTTAAAAACCCAAAGAATAGTAATATTAGGTAAAATATTACTACGTTCAGTATCAAAGAATATCCGCGAGTTAAAGCAAAATAGTAAGCACTTAAAATATTTGTATCGTGCAAAATAATAATTCTTCCTAATGCTATAGTCATTGCAGCCAATGCTAGTGGGTCTAAAAACATTTGAAGTATTAATAGGAAGTAAACATTAAAAGGGACATTAGGGAAATTTACAGTTGCAACATCAGAAGATGGCAAGAAATATTGTATCAATGTATCTACTTCTTTCAGATAAAACATACTTAAAAGTAAACCAGGAATAAATGATATTAGGGAAATAAAAAGTAATTGAGGAAATTTATTTTTATAAATCTGAAGAGCTTTAACAGATATTGAACCTATACTATTATAACGAATAAAAGATCCAAGGTATCCATCTTTTTTTATATTTTGTTCTGGCTCAATATATGGATTAATAAACATTACAGTAGAAATTTCACTATTAATTCATAACCTGGCCAAAGGATTAATGGAACTATTAAAAACCCTGCCAATGTAAGAAAAAACGTATTATATAAAGATTCATAATTTAAAACGTATTTAATTGCAACCATCATGGCCATAAACCACCATATAGAACCAATTAACAACATAGTATTAAGATCAAAAAATGGTAACAACCCTAGAAGAATGACTAAATTTGGTGTTTGAGCAAATCCGGTAGCCCTAGATAATTCCCCAAAAGAAGCATGTTTAGATGATGTAGACAATAAATTTATACCAATGAAGTAACATCCAAATGTCCATAAAATCCAAATTGTCATTTGGGCTATTACACCGATTAAAAAAATCCAAAGGTCATTAATGCTATTATAAGATTCGATAACATTTTCTGGATCATAGCCGGTTACAGTTACACCACGAATAATTGCTATCAAAAAAGGAATAAATAATGCCTGTAATAGGGCAGAAGAATAAATTTCAGCTTCAGCATATACTCGTGAACGTAAGAGTAGAGTGTCTACTATGCGCTTAATGAAAGGCGATTTTTTAATTATTGAAGTTAAATTATTGTAATCAAGCATTATTTCAAACCATTATTTAAAATGTGGAATTATCTCTGTACGAAACAATTCTATCTGTTGTAAAACTTCACTATGGGGTAACCCAGCCCATTGCATTCGAAAAAACATATGTGTTATTCCAAGAGTATCTTCATATCTTTGAATTTCTTCGATTATTTCTTGGGGATTACCTAGCATAAATCTATCTTTAGCAAGTTGTTCAAATGGTATTTTAAAGGTTTCATTATTAGGTAAAACATCATCTTGGCCCCATGAAGCATATGCAGCATATTTAGGTTCTAAGAATGGTTGGGCTTTTGCGTAGGCAACAGAACTATCTTTATGTACATATAGTTCTTTAAGCATTGGTAAATCAGGCACAAAACCATTGGTTCGCATTGCAACGTCTTTATAGATTTCAATCTGAGGTATAAGGCTTGTTGTAGTTGCATGAGGGTTTATTAACCAAGGATAACCATTTCTAGCAGCTCTTTTAACAGCGACATCAAGATTAGCAGCCATCCAAATCGGTGGATGGGGCTTAGAAATAGGGTGAGTAGCAATTTTGGAATATGGAACTCTATAAAATTCTCCATCAAATTCAATTTCATCTTGGGTCCATAGTTTCTTAATCAAGTCTAGCGATTCTAGTAACCTGGGTATTCTTTCTTTAGTTTTGACATTAAATGAAATAAATTCTTCATCTCTGTAGCCGATACCAACACCCATAATAAATCTACCATTTGTCATTGCATCTAGTGAAGCAGTAGCTTCTGCTGTCTCAAGAGGATTTAACAAAGGTAGTAATAAAACTCCAGCAACAACTTCCATATCTCCGGACTCTTGAGCTAATCTTGCAAGATAAGGTAATGTAGAGACCATTTGGAAGGGATATGAGAGAAAATGTTGACCTGTACCAATAAAATCAAAACCAGCTTCTCTAGCATGTTTTACTTGTTCGACTCCCTCATTAATCCTTTGAGTCATATTGTCAGTTCTGTCCCATTGATTTAAGACCCAGAATCCAAATTTCATAAACGACCTCATAAATAAATATTTTCAATACAGTATAAATTATATCATGTATAATCTCTATAAAATATTTCAAACTATTTTTTAGATGAAAGAAATTAATATTATTGATCACTTAGCTGGATGAATTGTGGATAATAAATACGTACTTGGTATAGACATTGGTGGTACTAAAATACGATTGGGTATTGTAGATAGTAATGGTGATGTGAAATGGGGTATCTCAAAGTCAAATTATAATTTTGATTCAGTTTCAGAATGGATTAATTATTTTACTAATAATATTCTTACTCAGATTCCAGATGAATACACTACATCATATACAAAAATAGGGATTGGTACTGCAGGCTGGATAGATGAAGAATCGAATTTAATTATTCATTCCCCAAATACCAATTGGCAAAACGTAGACCTTAAATCATTATTAGAAAAAGAAATAAACATTCCTATATCAATAATTAATGACTGTTCAGCTGCTGTAATAGGAGAGCATACCTATGGAGCAATTACGGATTGTACAAATGCATTAGGAATATTTATAGGTACAGGAATTGGTGGAGGAATAATATTAAACAATAATTTGTATCAAGGATCTCAGGGATTTGCCGGAGAAATCGGTCATACGATTATTGTTGAAGATGGAAATCTTTGTGAATGTGGTAGAAAAGGTTGTTTAGAAGCCTATTGTGGTGGCAAAGCTATTGGCAAAATAGCAAAAAATATTGCATCAATAGATAACAATTCAGTATTTAATTTATTAGCGGCAAAAACAAATAAACAAATCACTGCCGAAACAGTCTCTATGGCATATTATGAAAATAATGAAGAAGCCGTGGATATTATTAAGGAAATTTCAAATAAATTAGCAATATCAATAACTAATTTTTTTAATATATTTGATCCTGATGCTGTAGTTATTGGTGGAGGAGTCGTCGATGGTATACCTGAAATTGTTAATTACATTGATAATTATTTTAAAGACCTATCGATTACTGAAAATAAACATAACAAAATTAGAAAAGGTAAGTTAAACGAAAATATGGTTTTAGTTGGAGCATCTATAGTAGCCAGGAATGTTATTTAAGAATGCTTAGTTGTTAATCATTTTAGAATAAATTTGTATTATAGAAACACCCATAATTATAAAAGTCATACCTAAAATTGCAGGAGTATCAGGAATTTGACGGTACGCAACAGCACTAATTAAAACCACAAACAAAAGTCCTGTACTTGTCCATATAGCATATGCAATCCCTACTGGTATAGTTTTTATTGTCAATGATACTAGATATATACTCACAATATAACAAAAGATTACAATTAAACTTGGTATGATTTTTGAAAAACCTTCTGTGGCTTTTAGTGTTACAGTTCCTGCCACCTCAAAAACAATAGCTATTGCCAGATATAAATATGCCATAACTATTCAGATGCTTCTATATCAAGTAATTTTTGCAAACGTCTTGAATGACGTTCTTCACCAGAAAATTTTGCATTGATAAAAGAAATAATTATTTCTTTTATAAGCTCTATTCCTATAATTCTGGAACCAATACATAGGACATTCATATCGTCGTGTTCTACACCTTGATGAGCAGAATATCCATCATGGCAGAGTCCTGCGCGTACTCCTTTAATTTTATTTGCTGTTATTGAAGCGCCAACTCCACTACCGCATATAATAATACCTTTTTGTGCTTCACCATTTCTAATGGCGTATCCAACATTTTTAGCGAAATCTGGGTAATCATCTAGGGCATCAAATTCATAAGCTCCTAAATCTACAAAATCAATATTTGAAGAAGTCAAAAAAGATTTAATTATTTCTTTGATTTCAAATCCTGCATGATCAGAACCAAGTGCAATTTTCACAATAACTCC
>CEQM01135615.1_pt1 | contig 14155 bp, 12 predicted proteins | sample 531111 | NCBI WGS metagenome assembly CEQM01 (sample SAMEA2621278, study PRJEB7988) | marine metagenome | biome: marine biome (ENVO:00000447); feature: deep chlorophyll maximum layer (ENVO:xxxxxxxx); material: "saline water (ENVO:00002010), including plankton (ENVO:xxxxxxxx)" | depth 120 m
AATGTATGCTATACCGTTCTCATCAATAAACAAGTTATGAGCAGCTTCAAAATGTATTGTATCATTAGAATTATCGCTAATAAAGTCTTTTACATGCCAATAAGTATTTCCAGAGAGATCATTAAGATCAATTATTAGAAGACCGGTATCAGATTCTGTGGTTACATAAGCATAATTATTCCATGTTTTAATATCTCTCCATACTGAGTAAATGTCCGGAATAAAGAATTTTTCATCAGGATTTGTAGGATCCGTTACATCAACAAAAGAAACTCCATCTCTAAGGCCAACAATAGCGTATTCATTATCACTTGAATCAACATAACCCCAGATGTCTATTCCATTAGTTAGAGGATAATCGATAGATCCTAAAAGACTCATATTTAAGCTATCTTGTGATAAAGAAATGAATGGAAAAAGAAAAATAATAATGAAAATTCTCATATTGCAAAATTACTTGATTTTCAAATAAAAAAAAAGAGCCTTAAAAAAAGGCTCTTAAATTTTAACAGTGATTAAACTTTAGAATTTATATTCAAGGTTTAAATATAGCATATTGTTAGCCTCAGCTTCTTCTTCACCATCTAATGTTGCAGCCTTAAAAGATTTAACGTTCACAGCTACTTTAACTCCTTTTGTCATTTGCTTTTCAATACCAATAATAGTGAGTTCTCCTTCATTCTCAATATTCCATTGATTTTCATTAGCATCTTCAGAGTCAGATAAATCATATCTACCAAATATTGAAACATCATTACCAATATCTAAATTAGCATATACTGAAAATGCAGAGCTTGTATTGTCAATTACATTTGAAGTATTTTCTCTTAAATTGTATTCACCACCAAGAGAAAGGTTTGAAGCTGTATAAATCATCGCAAATGTATTAATATACTGAGATTCATATTCGTCTCCATACATTGTTCTAGGGACAATATCTCTTGCTACTCTAAAAGACATACCATCCGTTTTTAAAATTAAACCAGCACCTCCTCTCATATGGCCTTCAGAATCTTGAAGGTTTTTATACCCATCTCCATTTAGGATTTGAGCATCTATTGTTAAGTTGTCTGATAATGAATAAGTCATTGATGCACCAGCGTCAGCAGAACTTGCCCACTTGTTTTGGTCTTGGAAAGATTTGTATATATATCTCTTTCCCCAAGCCTTTTCCATAAATTTAAAGTTTTTAGTACCAATCATACCAAAAGACACATTTAACTTATCTGATGCTTGCCAAGAAAGAGATGCAATTTTTAAGAAAGCAGTATAATTGCTTCCAGCACTATTCTTGCCAACATCAAATGTAACCTTAGCACTAAAACCATCAGCAAGTTTATATCCATAACCTAGATATGCTCGCTTAACTTCAAAAGCTTTAAAAGCATTTTCAGAATCCTCAGCATCAAGATCATAATTAAAATTACTGAATACTTTAGCAAAAGGAGCACCTTGAGCAAAAAGATTTACAGAAGATAAAATTAAGATTGTAGTAAGTAATAAATTTTTCATGTTTTTATAATTTTTATACAAATGAAGTAAATTAATTGAAAACTATATGTTAACTAAATGTTATTTATGCTTTAAAGTAATATTAAATCTATATTCCAAGTCTTGAAAAGAACTTGACAAGACCTTCACCAAATTCTTTAGGAATATTAGTCATCATTAAATCAAAGGTTAATTGATCATTAACTCCTATTGCAATAGCAATTGAAACAACCAAACCAATCATTGCAAATGAAAAATCTTTAGCAATTAACATAAAAGATTTAGAAACACTATTAGAACCACTTTTTCTAAGAGCCATTCCTAATTCTCTTCCTCCAAGAAGACCTATAAATACCCATGTTGTACTCATCGGAACTTGAGAGTACAACTTGAAATAAAATAATATTATACAGTATACAAAATCAACTAGAGTAGCAAATCTCACATCAGTAACAACTGATTTTTCAGTAACAATTTTTTGAATTCTTCCGCCTTTATAATATAAAAGAAAACCTAGTCCAATAAACAAAGCACCAGCAAAACCAGAAAATTCTCCAAAACTTAAACTTCTTGGAAGATAAACAGCAATATTTGCTGCATCTTGAGTTAGCCAAACGGACCATAAAGAACCTGTAGTAATCCACTGAGCTATTGTCCAACCAAATTTAGGCTTTCCTGTAAAGTATTTCTGTGATATTTTTGCTATTGCTGAAAAGATTATTAGTCCCATAAAAAAAGCAAGTACATATCCAGACATACTTTTAGCCATTACTTTTCCAACAGCAGCAGGGCTAGCAGCAAATGAAGTAAGTAGAATAAAAGTTGTTGAAACAGGCATTCTTAACCTTGTAAGAATGAGCAGGAAAATAGGAGCAGCTATCTGTAGAAAATGGAATTCTGTGGGGGCTACTTCAAAACCTTTAGCAAGTAATCTACCATGACTCACATCTCCATCAGCAATTCCGTCACCGATAGGATTTCCACTTTCATCAAAAGCACCTACAAAATCAGAGAAAAAATAACTATAACTATGAGTTAATAAAAATACACCTCCAATAAATAACCAAAGTACCCACCATTTTTTATCCTGATTTGAAGCAATAAATGTTCCAAGTGTTTGAATACTGTCATTTGCAACTGCAGCGTAAGCAGCAAACAAAAATCCTAACCACATTGCATATTGAGGATAAGGAGCTACAAACATAGCAAGAAGGAAAGATACTGATATAAATGCTAAAAAATTGCGTTCTGACTTAGGGAACCATACAACATCAGGATACCCAAAGGCACTGAAAAATCTTTTCATAAAATAAATATGTATTTAATTAAATCCTAATTATAAAGCAACTATAAAAACTGTAATCATTATAGTTAAATAAATTAGCGGAGATAAATCTAGAACTTTGTCTGTTGTTTTGTTATTATTCATAATTATAAGTTAGTTTGGTTAAGCAAACCTACATTATGGATTTAAATATTTCTTAAACAAAATGTTAAGCTAATGTTAAGAAATTGTTAAGACTTGTTTTTGTGCTTTACACTTTTGGCGTCAATATGAAAAATTATTTCTTCGCCGATATTTTTAATCGCATCACCAGCTCTTTCTATTTTTCTTACTGTTGATAATAAATAAAGAAGCATATTTGAATCATATTTTTCAATATTATTTATAACAACATTACTTGCATCAGCATTTATTTTATTTAATAATCTATCTTTTTTAAATATCTTTCTTGCTATTTTAGAATCTTCATTTTCAAATGCTTCAACAACATCATCCATCATTGAATTAAATTGAGCTAACATCTCAGGTAATCTAAAATCAGAAATAATTTGATCAGGATATTTATTTTCACATTCTGCAACATATTGAGCGATTCCCTGAGCAATATCAGCAACTCTCTCAAGAGCATGGTTAATTTTAAACGCAGACAAAACGAACCTCAAATCAATCGCTACAGGAGAATGGAGGGCAATAATATTTTCACAATCTCTATCAATTTTAAGTTCTTGGGCATTTATACGATTTTCTGAAACACTTATTTCTTCAGCAATATCTTGATCAAATTCAACAAGCGCTTTTGCCCCTTTTTCCCATTGACTCTCAACCATCAAAAACATGCTGAGCAGTTCTTTTTTTAAATTAAATAATTCTTTTTCTATAGAATGCATAAAATTATCCGAATCGACCCGTAATATAATTTTGGGTTTTTTCTTTTTTAGGTTTAGTAAATATTTTTTCAGTTCTATCAAATTCAATTAAATCTCCCATATAAAAAAATGCAGTATAATCACTAATTCTTGATGCTTGCTGCATATTGTGAGTAACAATAATAATTGTATAAAATTCTTTGAGCTCAGAAATTAAAGACTCAACTTTAGCAGTTGCTATTGGGTCTAATGCAGAAGTTGGCTCGTCCATTAATAAAATAGATGGTTCAACAGCTAGTGCACGAGCAATACAAAGTCTTTGTTGTTGACCTCCAGATAGTGCAAGTGCCGATTTATTCAAATCAAATTTAACTTCTTCCCATAAGGCTGCTTGTTTTAAAGATTTTTCTACTCTTTTATCAAGAATATTTTTATCTTTTATTCCTTGTATTTTTAATCCATATGCAACATTTTCAAAAATAGATTTTGGAAATGGATTAGGCTTTTGAAAAACCATTCCAATATTTTTTCTTAATTCTTCTACTGAAATACTTTTCTCATATATATCTTTATTGTCAATAATAATATTACCATTCATTGAGAATGTATCAATATAATCGTTCATTCTATTAAATAGTCTTAAATAGGTTGATTTACCACATCCAGATGGACCAATTAATGCTGTTACAGCATTAGATTGAACAGACATATTTATATTGTTAAGAGCTTTAAAATCCCCATAAAAAACATCAACATTTCTAGCTTCTAATTTATTTTCCATTCTACCAGTTTATTTTTTTCTGCCACTTATTTCTATAATAAACAGCTATTCCGTTCATTGCAAAAGTAATTAATAATAGTATAATTATTGCTGCTGCTGCATTAACTGAAAAAGCATGTTGAGGTCGAGATACCCAATTAAAAATTTGTATTGGAAGAACTGTAAAGTCATCCATTGGACCATTTGGTGTAAAAGGGACATATGCTAATGCTCCAACTACTATAAGAGGTGCAGTTTCACCTACGGCTCTAGAAATTGCTAAAATAACACCTGTTAAAATTCCACCCGAGGATGCAGGCAAGACCTGATTCCAAATAGTTTGCCATTTTGAAGCTCCAAGTGCATATGAAGCAGATCGAATTGTAGAAGGAATAGCTTTTAATGCTTCTCTAGTTGCTACAATAATAATTGGAAGAATCAATAATGCTAATGTAAAACTTCCAGCAAGAACACTACTTCCCATAGAAAATACACGAACAAAAATTTCTAATCCAAGTAAACCATATATTACTGAAGGTACTCCTGCTAAATTAGAAATATTTACCTCTAATATTGAAGCTAATCTACTTTTACCTCCATACTCTTCTAAATATATACCAGCGCAAATTCCTAGAGGAACAGAAATTAAAAATGTAAAACAAATTACCCAAATGGTTCCAACCCAAGCTGTTAAAATACCTGCTTTTTCAGCTTTTCTAGATGGTAAAGAAGTTAAAAAGTCAAAGTCAATCCTTGAAAACCCTTCAATAAGAATATTAATTAAGAAAATAGCTAAAACAATTAGACCTATAAGTGTACAAAATATACCCAGATAATTAAATATCTTATCAAACATTTTATTTTTAAAAGCATTACTCATACTCTTCACGGAATTTTTTTCTAATAAAGAAACTAATATTGTTTAAAATAAATGTAAAAACAAACAAAGTAATTCCAGCAGCAAAAATTGTTTTGTACTCAAGTGATCCGTGTGGAACATCACCTAAACATACCTGAACAATATATGCAGTTATTGTTTCAACAGGAACCAAAGGATTCATAGTAAGTCTAGGTTGTTGACCGGCTGCAATTGCCACAATCATTGTTTCACCAATAGCTCTAGAAAAAGCAAGAATAACAGATACAATTATACCAGATGATGCTGCAGGAACCATAACCTTAAATGCTGTTTGAAATCTAGTTGCACCCATTCCATATGATGCTTGCTTAAGAGAACTTGGAACTGAGCTTAATGCATCCTCACTTAGAGAACTAATAAAAGGAATTATCATTATTCCCATAACTATTCCAGCAGATAATGAGTTAAAACCTGCCATAGAAGGAATTAAAGATTGTAAAAATGGAGTTACAACCATTAAAGCAAAAAAACCATATACAACTGTTGGAACAGCAGCAAGGATCTCTAATAAAGGCTTAATTATTTTTTTAAATCTTTTAGGCGCATATTCGCTAAGGTAAATAGCAATTGTAATTCCAATTGGTAAGGCGACAATGACAGCAACTAAAGTTGTTAATAATGTTCCTGCAACAAGAGGAAGTATTCCAAAATGCTTTCTTACAAATAAAGGGGTCCACTGAGTATCTGTTAAAAAATCTACAATTGAAACTTCCTTAAAAAAATAGTAAGATTCAGAAAGCAATACCCATAAAATTCCAATGGTTGTCAGTATTGTAATCAGCGAAGCTAATTTCAATACAAATTCTATAATATTTTCTTTCCTCTTCTTCATAAAACATAAAAAAGGCAAACCGTACTACTTGCGAAGTACGGCTGCCACCAAACTAACTCTAAGTATGACTACTTTAAAAAGTTTAACAACTTTTGAGATTCACTATCATATTCAGAACTAGGTAATGGAATATAACCAACATCCTGTACAAGATTGGGTGCATTTTCTAAATAAAACTTAGCAAAAGTTTGCACTTCATCTCTTTCTTTAGCAGAATTATTGACATATATAAATATTGGTCTTGACAAGGGAGCATATGTTCCATTAGAAACAGTTTCCATAGTAGGTTTTACAACTCCATCTCCATTATCTACACCCACAAGCTTTAGCTTATCTTTATTTTCTTCATAATATGCAAGACCAAAAAAACCTAAACCATATTTATCTGTTGAAATGCCTTGAACTAAGACATGATCATCTTCTGAAGCAGTATAATCACCTCTGGTTCCAACTTTTTTACCACAAATAGCTTCAGCAAAATAGTCATAAGTTCCAGATGCTGTTCCAGGTCCGAACAAATGTAATTCTTCATTTGGCCATCCTTCTCTAACTTGACTCCAATACATAATATTATCTTGTGCATCTGGATGCCATATCTTATTTAACTCTTCAACTGTAAAATGATCAACCCAGTCATTTTCTGGATTAATAATAACAGCAAGACCGTCATAAGCGACACTTAGACCTAAATAGTCTATATTATTTTCATCGCATAATTTTGCTTCCTTTTCTTTAATTGGTCTAGAAGCATTACTCATGTCAGTTTCACCTCTATAAAATTTCTTAAATCCTCCCCCAGTTCCAGAAACACCAACTGTAACTCTTACTTTAGGGTGAACTTTTCTAAATTCTTCAGCAACGGCTTCAGTAACGGGATAAACAGTGCTTGATCCATCTATTTTAATATCTCCAGATAGAGAACTTGTAGAAGATGAATTTTCAGAGGATCCTCCGCAACTATAGATAAAAAGTGTAATAGCTAATAAAAATATATAATTTAAGTTTTTCATTTTTTTTGTTTTTTTATGTTGCAAACATATATTCATAAACAATGATTAGAGTAAATTATTTTTTAATAAAATGTTAACTAATTGTTAAATCTTTTAATTTGGTTTTAAAAATGAAATATTAATGCAATCTATTTATATACATTTGCTTTAACTATTAAATAGTATGATAGAAAACAGTAAAATTTTATTAGTAGATGATGAAGAGGATATTTTAGAATTTTTATCATATAATCTAAAAAAAGAAGGATTCAGAATTGATACAGCTAACAATGGTATTTCAGCTCTAAAAAAATTAGAGAAATCAAAACCAGATCTTATCATCCTAGATGTAATGATGCCTGAAATGGATGGAATTGAAGTATGTGAAAAAATTAGAGAAAAAGATAAATTTGAGGATGTATTGATACTTTTCTTAACAGCAAGAAGCGAGGAATATTCTGAACTAGCAGGTTTTTCTGCAGGAGCTGATGATTATATTACAAAACCTATAAAACCAAAACTATTAGTAAGCAGAGTAAATGCCATATTAAAAAGAAAAAGAAAAAAAACAAACGATGGTCCAATAGAAATTGGTGATATTCATATTAATAAATCCAGTCATAAACTTTTGTATTCGGGAAAAGAAATTTATCTTGCAAGAAAAGAATTCAGCCTTTTATATTATTTAATGACTATTCCAGGCAAAGTTTTTACTAGAGAAGAAATTATTTCAACTATTTGGAAAGATGCTGTTGTAGGTGATAGAACAATTGATGTTCATATTAGGAAAATTAGAGAAAAAATTGGTAGTCAACATATAAAAACTATAAAAGGCATTGGATACAAATTTGATATCTAATGAAACTAAATACTCCTTTAAAGTTTGCCCTTACTATTTGTTTAATTATTTTATTTTTTATTGTAATATACAGTAAGTTATCATCTTTTTATAACCCAATTATTATTACTTTAATTCTACTAGTATTATTTTTCTTTTCAATTTTCTATTTGTTAAAGTTTCAGTTTTATGAAAAGATTAAAATTATCTATAAAAACATTTATAAGTTTAAAGGAACCTCAAATGTTGCTGATTTAAACCTAGATAATGCAAATATAGAAGCGGAAGAGTGGGCAAATCAACAAGAGGAAGAATTAGTTAGAATGAAGGAAAATGAAAACTACAGAAGAGAATTCATAGGAAATGTATCACATGAACTAAAAACACCAATTTTTAATATCCAAGGATATATCCAAACTTTATTAGACGGTGGTCTTGAAGACAAAGATATAAATATGAAATTCTTAAAAAGAGCTAATGTAAGCGTTGATAGAATGATAAATATAGTTGAAGATTTAGAGGTAATTTCTAGATTAGAAACTGATGATGATGAACTTGAACTAGAAAACTTCAATATTGTTCAAATTATTAATGAAGCTTTTGATCAATTAGAGTTAAAAGCTAGTGAAATGAATATAAAATTAGAATTAGTTAATGAATCTACTTCTCCTTTTGTTTATGCTGATCAAAATAAAATTCAACAAGTTTTTATGAATCTTATCAGCAATTCTATTAAATATGGAAAAAAAGATGGTAAAACAACTGTTAGACTCTTTGATATGACAGATAAAACATTAATTGAAATTGCTGATGATGGAATTGGCATAGATGAGGATTCATTAAATAGACTGTTTGAAAGATTTTACAGAGTTGATAAAAATAGATCTAGAGAAATTGGAGGAACTGGATTAGGCCTAGCAATAGTCAAACATATTATAGAAGCTCACCAGCAAACAATAAATGTTAGAAGTACTGTTAATTTAGGATCAACCTTTTCTTTTATTCTAGAAAAAGCATCAAAATAATTTAAATTTATTTTTTTGAAAAATGCTTATACTCTTTCCTATCTCTTGCTATTGTAAAAGCAAAAATTGAAATAACTGAGATCAAATAATATATCATTTATTTTTTTTTCAAATATGGAAGTTTTATTTGTGGAGAAGTTTAATAAAAAATTAAATAATTATTAATTTATTATAAATCAATTGATAATTTAATATACAAATTATCTGATTAAATTAAGCTGAGAGATTTGTTTCTTATCTAACCTTCCATTTAACCAAGTTGATGAAATAGATGCATCGTATTTCTTATAAAAATTTAGTGCTGGAGTATTCCAATCTAGAACTTGCCAATGTAGACCATCCATGTTTTCTTTATTTGCAATTCTAATTGTTTCCTCAAAAAGCATGCCTCCTATACCCTTTCTTCTAAATTCTTCTTTTACAACAAAATCTTCAAGAAAAAGAACTTTTCCTTTCCATGTTGAATATCTTATAAAATAAAAACAAACACCAATAATTTGATTATCATATTCAGCAACTAACAAATAATAATGAGGATGACCTTCAAATCCATCTTTCTCTAATTGTTCAAGAGTAACAGATACTTGATCCAAAGCATTTTCATAATCTGCCAATTCTTTTATTAGTGCTAGTACTTGTGGAAGATCTTGCTTTATACCTTTTCTTAGACTTATATCCATTTATCTAATAACCCTTACAGTGCCTTCATAAAGATATGGTCGATTATTAAAATCTTTTAACCTTATTTTATATAGATATAATCCCGGCATTATGTCCTGAGCATACCATGGTAAATTTTCAGATTTAAAAATTACATCTCCCCATCTATTAAAAATTTCAATTTCATAAGAGAATATTCCAATACCAACTGGAGCAAAACTTTCATTTATCTGATCATAATCAGGACTAAAGGAATTTGGTATATATACCGAATATGTAGGATAAACAGTTACATAATTTGAAGATACATCAAAACAATTATTAGCACCATAGACGGTTAACTCAACATAGTATTGACCAAATTCAGGATATGAATAATTAAAAGAATTACTTTCACTTATATAAAAACCATCACCTAGGCTCCATGAATTACTAACGTAGTTAGATGAAAGGTTGGTAAATGTTATTAAACTATCTGTTTGGGCAATTTGAGGGGTGATAGACATATTAGATGTTGGTGCTTCTAAAATTGAAATTTCTTTGTCTAATGAATTACTACAACCAGTAATAGTATCAGTGTAGTAATAGGATAAAACATGTGTTCCTAAATTTAAACTAGAAGGATAAACCGTATCAGTAATTATATTATCTATGTAAAAATCTCCACCAATTGGCTCTACATCGGCAAAGAAAAATGGTTCAACATTCTCACAAATATCATCTAGTAATATATTTATATAGGGTAATTCATTTACCATTACATATGTTGAATCATAAGGATTTGCCAAGCAACCATTACCATCTTGTACTGATATTAAAATAAGATCACTTGAATTACTCATTTTAATCTTTACTGGATTATTTGAATTTAATAATAAACCTGATGAATCAATAGAAAAAGGATAATTATTAATTAAAATATCATATTGATTTGAAGTAGGAAACGAAATAGAGATGCTAACTTCTGTTGAATCAAATTCACATACTGGAGATGTAGCATTAATAGTGTATGATGAAACATTTAGTGATAATTTAACTACACTATCACATCCGTAAATGTTGGAAAGAGTATCAAAATAGATTCCTGATTCTTCATAGCTGTTTCCATTCCAAATATATGTTGAACATGAGTTGATGGTTACTTCACTATATGAATCATTATTTACAGTTAAATTTAAGTATACATTAGAATCACAACCTAAAGAATTAATTCCTTGCCAATAATATACACCTGATGTACTGTAAGAATTTCCGTTCCATAAATAACTATTACATGAAGATGTAGTAATATTTACTGTAGATGAATCATGTATTATTAAATTCAAAGTTGCTGAAGAATCACATCCGTTTGAATTTATTCCATTCCAAGTATAGGTTCCAGAATTATCATATGTATTACCATTCCAGAGATAGGTATAGCAACTAGACTGATTATCAGTAGAACTTAACTGAGGAGGATTAATTAATTCAATAGTATCATTATAGAGACACCCATTTGCATTTGTAATTATTATATAATAATCACCAGATGTTAATTGGAATATATCTTGATTTATGCTTGTAAAACCATTAGGGCTCGTCCAATTGTAATCTAGAGAATTATTGTTTCCACTTACATTAAGATCAATAGATCCATCATTTCCATTATAACATGTTATTTGATTGATATTGTATGATGCATTATAAGGGTTTGGTTCTACAATTTCGACTGTATCTTTGAAAACACAAGGATTTCCATTTATAGAATCAAAAATCTGAATTGCATAAAATCCTGGTGCTAAACTATCAATATCTTCATCATTTGAATAAAAATACCATTGTCCTGAAAGGATTGGTGGAGTTCTTGCAAACCAAGTAACTTCAGCAAAGCTACTGAAGCCAAGAGTAGATGTATTTATAGCTCCATTATCAAAACCACTACAAGTTATACTATCAACATCAAAAGAAACAGTAACAGGATTTGGACTAGTTACATAAAAACTATCTCTTAAATAACAACCGCTTATATCAGTAATTAATAAACTATATAATCCTGATCTAAGTCCATTTATGTCTTTATTTATATTAACGTATCCATTTGGGCCTACCCAATCGTACTGCGGTATACTGTCAGTACCAGAAACTGCAAGCTGTATAGAGCCATCACCATAGCCATAACAACTTTCATCAGTAACTGTTGCATTCACAGAAAACGTAGTGCTAGATGATAAGGTAATTGTATAGGTGTATGAAAATACATTATTTATTGGGCATGCGTCATCTTGAACAGTAATATTAAAAGATAATGGACTATTTTGCACATCACTAGGCTGAGGAACCCAAAAAAATGTACCTGAAGGATTATTTGAAAAATTGTTGGTTATACTAAAAGTAGCATTTGGAGTAGCAGTTATTCCAGACCATGACATTACTTTATTATTTGAGGAACCAATCTGAGCATCAATTGTGAAGGTAATAGTATCTCCAAAGTCGGCACACATATTTAGAGAATCATCCATAGATGAAGAAGTGGTCACATCAGAAGGCATACCGTTAAATCCGCTTAAAACAGGAGGAACAGTTGTACATGGAAGAATAATTATTTGTATATCACGAATAACACTACCGATAAATACGCCGTTTCTGTACTCTGATATTTTCATCGCAACAATTCCTATTTCTGTTGCTGTAGCAGTCATACATAAATTACCTGAGCTTGCATCAAAAGTAGTAGATCCAGAAATTGGACTTGTAACTGAATAGCCAGGCAAATATTGAACATTGCCAATAGTTCCAGTAGCAAAATCATAAGCAAGTGGTGTAATAAGAGAATATACTAATGAGTCTCCATCAGGGTCAAATGCCCCATTGTTAAAACAAAATGGTTCATTAACACAAATATAAGGAGCTGGATATTCGGTAAAAATTGGAGAATTATTACAAAAATTTAAATTATTTAGTTCAGCTTGTACACACAATTGCTCATTACTTGGATCAACAACAGTAGTAATAGCTGCATTTCTATTAGCTAGACACACATTAAAAACCCAATCATCACAGTGATCTAATGTTATTAATTTTTCATATTTATATTCTTCAATTTCAACAAGTCCAGTGCTTCCTGAACAAGGTGTACCAGATTGTGTACATGTTGGTGTAATATATGTAGGCCCAGCTGTAAGTAGTAGATTTTCAGTATAAAATATATTGTTTGCACATGAATAATTTAAAGTAAGTTGCCCAGGTGCTGCAGTATAATTACAATCACGGTAAAAGGATACTGTTATTTTATAAAAATCAGAAGTTGCATTTCGAGATATACATTCAAAAGAAATATCCATACCAGCAGCATGAGAAGCAAATACATTTTTTACAGGAAATAAAAAAAGCAAAGAAAAGATTAAGAAATTTAAAAAATACTTCATCATGCAGATTTTGTATTCATGCCTACAAATATATAGCTTTTTAAAGAAAAAACTATACATAAGTATTTGGTATTACTATTAAAATTATAAATCAAATATACGAATACTAAAAATGAAGACAGTTTTAAGTTAATTTGCTAAACTATTTTATAGAATGGTTTTTATAAAAATTATAAATTTGATAGATGGAAAAGATAATATGTTTATGGTCATGTCCTAGGAACGTTTCTACAGCTTTAATGTATTCATTTAGGAGCAGAAAAGATACGGATGTATATGATGAAGTTTTGTATGGACATTATTTATCAAAAAGTAAATTGCAACATCCAGGAAGAGATGAAACTCTTAAATCATTAGAATGTGATGGTGAGAAAGTAATCAGAGATATAATTTTAAAACCAACTAATCAAATCAATTTTCATAAACTGATGACACATTTTTTAATTGATTTAAAACTTGATTTTTTAAAGAAAGTAACCAATATTTTATTTATAAGAGAACCAAGAGAAATAATTCATTCTTATCATAAAGTTATACCATTTCCAACAATTGATGACATTGGTGTTGAGAAACAATTTAAATTATATAATTATCTAAAAAAAACAAATAATAATGTTATTGTTTTAGATTCAAAAGATTTGCTTTTAGAACCAGAAAAAACATTAAGAATTTTATGTGATGAAATTAAAATCCCATTTGATAAGAAAATGTTAAAATGGGAAAAAGGACCCAAGAAAGAAGATGGTGTTTGGGCAAAATATTGGTATAAAAATGTACATAAATCAAGCTGTTTTAAAAAATATAAAGAACAAGAAATAGTATTAGACCCAATAAATGTTAACGTACTTAAAGAAGCAGAAAAGTATTACAAAATTTTAGCTTTAAAAGCAATAAAATAAATTATTGATATGTATTTTCATATAAATTTTAAAAAGGATTTGTTGCCCAAATATTCAATTCATTTATAAATCCTCTATCATCCATTTCAATGGCAGATACAATAGCATGAGAGATTTCTCTTACTGTAAGTTTATTATGAACCTCACTCCTTTCAACTCTTTCAGTATTTCCAAAAGCAGTAGTTAC
>CEQM01018759.1_pt1 | contig 14082 bp, 13 predicted proteins | sample 531111 | NCBI WGS metagenome assembly CEQM01 (sample SAMEA2621278, study PRJEB7988) | marine metagenome | biome: marine biome (ENVO:00000447); feature: deep chlorophyll maximum layer (ENVO:xxxxxxxx); material: "saline water (ENVO:00002010), including plankton (ENVO:xxxxxxxx)" | depth 120 m
ACTGATGAACTTGGAGAAAACTCAGTAGTCATTCCAGTAACTACGAGCGGGAAATCATCTAAAATAGCTTTTAATAGTAAATACCTTTCAGATGTTCTAGATGTCATTGATACAGAAAATGTTATTTTAGAAATAAACGGTGATTCCAATCCTGGGCTGATCAAACCAACTGATGATAGTCAATACACCCATATTGTAATGCCAATGTTTGTACAGAATTGGTAACTTAATATGAATCATGAATTAAAAATCATGATTGAAAATAAATCTATACAATCCAAAATTAATAATTATGCTACTCAACTCAATTCCGATTACATTAATAAAAAATTAATCATCATTTGTATATTAAAAGGAGCCGTTCCCTTCTTAAAAGATTTATGTAATAACCTCAATATCAATTACGATATCTATTTTATAGATATAAACTCATATAAGGGCATAAAAAGAAATAAAATCTGTTCTGAAAATATAACATTTGATGTTAAAAATAAAAACATCTTAGTTATAGATGACATATGTGATACGGGACATACTTTAAGGTACATTGCCGAACAATTGGAAAATAAAAATCCAAGATCTCTAACTACTGCGGTTTTGTTAAATAAAGTAATAAAATCTAAGGTATTCAATGCAAATACATCTCTATTTGACATTCCAGATAAATTCGTTGTGGGCTATGGCTTAGATTTCAATAATAAATATAGATTTTTAAAAGATATTTACACTATGACTATCTAATATAAATATTATTTCTTGACAATCAATTTAATAGGTTTGACTTAAGAGTAAATAAATTACGATCCAAATTATTGTCCCATTTAGCATCAGTGAAGAAATTTGCAGATATATACCCTATGTAATCAGATGATTTTGCCGCAGATCCATTTCCACCCACAGAAACAAAGAAATTATCTTCTATTTCATCAATGATAGGGTATATTGTTTTAGTCCATGTAGTAACACAGGTATCAGAATGATATGAACTAAATAAATTTTGATCATAAATCATATTCAATTCGTTTGTAACTGCTTCAATTTCATTTGAATTGATTTTTCCTTTATACCAATCAACTGCTTCTTTATACGTATTTATATTAGTGAAATGTTTAGATCCACCAATTTTTATATATGTTTTACCATTGGGATATTTGATGGCTGGCAGGCAATATGTATACTCTCTACTACCATCATCTGTATTTGGTTTATGAATAAAACTAGGATAATTTTTCAAATCATTTATATATTCAGATTTTACTTCGCCTAAAATTATTGTACGACCTCTGACTTTAGTAGGTAAGTCATTTGTTAAAATGTTTGTGAAATTTGTAAATCCACCTGTAGCAAGCAATATCTTATTTGCTTTAATTTTATTATTATTACTAGTCTGTATAATGAATATATCATTTGATTTTTTTATATTAATCGAAAAATCATCTATATATGTTCCGCCTCTTAATTTGAATAAATATTTTTGGGCTTCAACTAATTTTCTTGGACTAATATGACCTGCATTCTTAGATTCGAAAACAAATTTTGAATTTTCAGGAAAGTTTAAAAATTTGTAATAATTTTTCAAATCAAAATTTTCATGTGTAGAATAATCAAAATTGACTTTATGATATGTATCCATTAATTCATGAAAATAATCAGAGGTACCAATAGATAATGTTCCTACTTCTTCATAGAAATTCATTTTTGATTCTGATGATATCATGTCATAATTTTCAATAGATTTTTTGGCAAGATAAGACCATCCATAATGACTGTCTGATATTCTAGTTATTCGACCTTCATCATAGTGGCTACCATAAATGCCTTCATGATTCTGTTTATCTTTAGGTTCACTAGGGCCAATAAGTACTGCATTATTATCTGATTCACAAATATATTTAGCAGCCGCTGAACCAGTTAATCCTGCACCAATAATTGCAAATTCAAATATTTTTTCACTCAAGAAAGAATTTCCTTAATTCTATTACCAATTTGTTTGGCTTGTTCATTGCTGATTTCAGTAACACCTATCATAAAATGAGGATGTTCATCATTTTGTGTCCCGTAACCCGAAGCAGTGATGTCAGATTTTTTTTGATGAGCATTTGGATCTTCAGGAGGTGCAACCATTATCCTAGGAGTACCATTAGCTAGTTCTTCAACTAGCTTATTTACTGAAATTACATCAGGATCAACAGAAACTTTTAATGAATATTTGTGAAATGTAGGTATTTCAACAATTTGAGCAGAAATTCCATCAATTGAATCAATCATATTTTTGATTAGTTCTTGCTTGCTAACATATTCGTTTATTCTATCTTCGTGATTCATGTTTAGCCATTGTTCAAGAGCAACCGTTGCTCCTATTACTTCTTGTCTATCAAGCTTCATAGGCCTACCCATGGCATTTCGGCCTTCTAGTTGATATGCAATAAAACTTTGTGCTTTAACTTTATCGATATATTCTTTTTTACCAACTACTAGCCCGCTTGAATGAGGAGCGCCAAAGTATTTTGCTCCAAAACATACAAGATCAGCTGATTGTGCAGTTTCAAGCATATAATCAATAGGGTAGATTTGCGATGCAGCGTCTGCAATTAATGGAATATTATTACGATGGGCAATTTCTAGAGCTTTTTTTATAGATACTGCTCTTCCTTTCCAGTCATCAGGTTGAATGTAATATGAAATTGCAACAGTATTTTCGTTTATAGCATTTTCTAAATCAGATTCAGTGCACAAATCAGATGTACCTACTTCAACTAATTTAGCTCCAGATAATTCAAAACATCTATCATAGGTATATCTTTGTGGTTTTTGAATCAATATTTCATTTTTCATCCCGTCAGTTCGAGGTAGCATGGCTATTTTTTCACTATCAGTCCCAGCCATGCACCCAGCTACACTTAGTGTAATTGCTGCTGCTGCTCCAGATGTGACATAACCTGCTTCTGTACCAAGTAACTTGGCAATAAAATCTCCAGTTTTTTCAAATAATTCTTCCATTACAATATAATTTGATTCAGAAGATTCCATAGCTTCTTTTACGGTGCCTACAGGAGTTGACCCACCATACACTGTTTGGTTTCCAACTGCATTGATAATAGTCTTAAGACCTAATTTTGAATAATAATCATTTTGAGCCATGTTATCCTCACAAATATAGTTGTAATTTATATAGTATATTTAATTTTCATCATTTGTCCAATATGCAATTGTTCCTTTGAATAATTTTGTCATTGTTGGATTTGAGTCTATATTACTAATTTTAAATACATTGTATTCTGTAGATTTAGGATTTCCTTCAGATAGTATATTTTCAAATTCTATGTCACCTGTTAATAATATTTCTGTAGAATCGGTAGACCATAATTTATGAGAATTTGAAAATTGATCAGAAAAAATAAACATTTCTAACTGCTCACTTGTAAATTTCATAGATTGAATTTTTTTTGTTGTAAGATCATTAACGTACACTATATTAACTTGATAATTATCTGAATCATCCGGTTTTGTTATAAGTAATAATTTAGATGAATCTGGTGACCAAAAATATCCAACAGGGGAATTATTTAATTCTAAAGCTGTATTTTGATTTTCAATGTCATAAAGTGAAAATTTTTTGTATACAGAGGCAGGATAGTTATCTGAAGATACAATAGACAAATATTTCTTGTTTGGAGAAATATTTATCATAGAATATTCATTAATGTTTTCTATTAATGAATTCTGTTTGTTTGCTAAGTCAGATTTAACAATTCCTACAACATCAAAATCTTGAAATATTGAAATTATTTCATTATTATTCAGCCAAGCGTCAATTCTGTAATATAAACTTACATTTTCAGTATTAATCAATTGTGAATTATCTTCAGTAATTTCAAATATGAATCTTTTGTCTCGACGATGAACTGAAAGAGAATTGTTATCATTCCAGTTTATCCATAAAGGTCCAAAATCAACGAGTTTTTCTGAAGTGTTTGTATTAGTTCTATAAATAAATAATGACGGATAATTATTAGTAGCTACAGTATAATTCAAAATATTTTGCTGCGGTGCCCAACTCATGTAATGTGGGATATTGTTGGAAAGAACATTTTTTGTAGTTGATATGGAATCATGTATTTGTAGTGTGTTTTTATTAACAAGATTAAGTAAATCTATACCAATTTTATAATCAACCTGTTGCTCAGTAATATAACTATACGTAATTAATTCATTATCATTAGAAATTGTAGGCCAGTAATATTTTGTCTGTTCATCAGATTTAAGTAAATCATGATGATTTTTTTTAGTGAAAATTTTAATATCACTATCTAATGATTTGTATAAAATAGAATTAGATAAATCATCTGGTAAATTATTCAGATCATAAATGACGTCTTCATCTATTGCTGAAGTACAAGAAATTATGAAAAAAAATATAAAAGAAAGTAATAATACTATTTGCATAAACGTATTATTAAGTAATTTAAAATTCAACTATAGCTCTACCTGTTATCTTTCCATTATGTAAATCATCACAAGCAATTGCTATGTCCTCAAGAGTATATCTATCAGTTACTAATTTATCCAAGGGAAATTTACCTTCTTTATGCCATTGTAAATACATATCAAAATCTCTTTCAGGATATGTAGCTCCAAGGCTTCCAATATATTGTTTGTGAAAATACATAAAATTTCCAGGATCAACTGTGATACTACTTTCTGCAGGGATACCTATTAAAACTGCTTTACCACCTATATTTTCTGCTCCTGATCCACCATTTCTAACTGAAGGGAGTATTTGCTCCATTGTTTGTTTAACTCCTATTGCATCAAAAGCAAAATCTGCTCCTCCATTAGTTATCTCATGAATTTTTTGGATTGGATCCTCTTCCAAAGAATTTATTGTATGAGTTGCCCCAAATTCTTTCGCAAATGAAAGTTTAGCATCAACTATGTCAACAGCAATAATAGGATATGCATTTAACATTGAAGCCATTTTTAATGCAGATAATCCCACTCCTCCCATTCCGTATATAGCTACAGAATCAAAAGGTTTTACGTTTGCTGTGTGTAAAACTGCACCTCCACCGGTAAGCACAGCGCATCCTACAATACAGCTTACATCATCAGGGTATTCATCTTTAATTTTAACAACCAAATCTTCATGCACTATTGTGAATTGACTCCATGTAAAAGTTAATCCAGCAAGTTCGACACCATTAAACGAAGCTGTAGTTTTTGGTACTTTAAGGGGACCTGTGTAAGAATTTTTCCCAACCCATGTAACAATTACTTTGTCACCTTCTTTTAGATCTTTTACCTTTTTACCAATTTTTTCAACATAACCTGTTCCTTCATGTCCAAGAGAAAGAGGTCTTTGCATTTTTTCTAAAGGAGATTTCATATGATGAAGCTGCGAATGACAAACACCTGTTGATTTTAATTTTACTATAACCTGTTCATCATTAGGGTCAGGGATGTCTATCTCTTCAACTTGAACATTCTTCCCAAATTCTGTTTGTATAGCAGCCATAGATTTCATAATAATATCCTTTAAGTATAATGTTACATTATAAAATAATTTACGACATTGTTAGTCCGCCGTCAATAATTAAAGATGTACCAGTAATAAATTTAGATTCATCAGATGCTAGATAAACTGCGGCCATTGCAATTTCATCCGGTTCTCCAAGTCTGCCTAATGGTTGTCGTTGACGCATTAATTCTCTTGCTTTTTCTGGATTATCATAGTTTTGGGTAATTCTTTCCACCCATGGAGTATTAACAGTTCCTGGGCATATAGAGTTAGCTCTAATATTTTCATTAACAAAATCTAAAGCTATTGATTTTGTTAATGAAATCACACCACCTTTACTAGTGCTATAAGCAAATCTGTCTTTAACAGCAACAACTCCGGCCACTGATGCTATATTTACTATTGAACTATTTTTAGAATTGATTAAATATTGCATAGAATTTTTAGTCATCAAATAAGTACCTGTTAAATTTACTTTCATAATATTATCCCAATCTGTTTTTGTTGTTGTGAGAACATTACCAGATTTACCAATTCCTGCATTATTAACTAAGATTTCAAGCGAATCCATAAATTTAATAGATTGCTTGAGTGATTCTTGTATAGATTTTTCAGATGTTATATCAGTATGAAAATATTTTACATTCTTATTATTTTTATAATCATCATCACAATTAATATCAAATATAGAAACTACACAATTTTCACGAATAAATGCTTTTACAATTTCTTTGCCTATACCCGAGTTTCCTCCAGTAACAATTGCATGTTTATTATTTAATCTTCCTTCAGAAATTTTTTATGTCCTTTGAACAAAAATTATTAAAACAGAAATCATTAATACAGAAAAAATAAATATTCTACTTAAATTTTTCATTTTCATATTAAAAAATACCATATTTTTTGTAAGCTTCATGTGGATCCATCCCATTTAGTATGGATTCTCTCATATTAGTTTCTTTAGTGGTTTTATTAAGAGCTAGGTTTGTGACTTCTTGAAATAATTTTGAAGGTATAATAACTATCCCATCTGAGTCGTATATAAATATATCTCCTGTATTTATCTCAACAGGGACTGGGTTAAAACTATTAAGAGAAGCTGAATTAATAGTAATTTTTTCCCCTTGATTTATTATTTTCCAATTACCAACTATATCTTTAGGAGTAGCATATGAACAAAATACAGGTAAGTTTATCTTTTCTAAAAATTCAACATCTCTAGTACCACCATCCGTTACAAAACCTTTTACATTTTTATTTTTTAATACCTCAGCAGACAATTCTCCCATATGAGACACTTCTGGAAAATTTATTTCATTATTTGATGTATTGTTTGACGAACATATAACAACATGATCAGAAGGAGCATTGCTCAACATTTTTGACCAACTAGACAAAGATTCGTCCATAGAAACATCATTTGAATAAATCCCCTCACATGTCCATATATAACCATATAGTTTTTTTACAGGATATACAGGTTTTATAGCATGATTAATAACGCAGTTAGTCACACCCATGTCTCTTAGAGTGTCGTAAATTACTCCTGTATATAATTTGTCTAATATTTCTAACATATTCTGATTTACTTGTATGATTATATTGTATTATATTTTACTTTTTTAATTCTGTTAAAATTTTTTTAGCCAAAGATGAATTAATACCATCAATCTTTAGTAATTCTTGATAATGAGTATTCTTAACTTTTTCTATGGATTTGTATTTAACAAGCAATCTATTAAGTATAACTGGTCCAATTCCGCTGATTTTTTGTAAAGGATGATCCAATGACCTTTTAGATCTAAGTTTACGATGATAATCAATAGCAAATCTATGTGCTTCATCTCTCAATTGTTGTAATAAAATTCCCTCATTAGACAATTTGTCTATGTTAAGTGGTTTATTTGAATTAGGGGTGTAAATATATTCATGTTTTTTTGCTATTGATGCAATTGGTATTTTAGGAAATTGTGATTCTAAAACAACTTTATGTATTGCAGATAAATGCCCAATACCTCCATCAATCAAAATTAAATCAGGTTTTGATACAGAGTTATTAATATCCAATTTGTTTAATCTTCTAGTTAACATCTCAGACATCATTGAATAATCATCGACTTGTTTTACAGTTTTGATTTTATATCTTCGATACTCTGATTTACTAGGAATTCCATTAGTAAATACAACCATACTTCCAACAGCATCAGTGCCCTGAATATTACTAATATCGTAGCATTCTATTCTTTTTGGAATTTTATTTAAATTTAATTTCTCTTTAAGATTTTCCAAAGTTTTGTTTGTATCTGATAAAGTAAGTATCTCATGATCAATATTATATTTTGAATTGTTAATTGCTAAATTTAATATTCGCCTTTTTTCACCAATACGAGGTATCTTAAATTTTATACGCTTATTTTGTGATTTTAAAACATCTAAGTTTAAATTATGTAAATTAGGAAGGGTAGGGACAATGATAATTTCAGGTTTGTCATGTTTTTGTAAATAATACTGGTTAATAAACGCAGTTAATATTTCTGTATCATTATGGCTTTCAGTTCCTTCCATAATAAATTTAAATGAATTGTTTATATTGCTATATCTCGATTCAAATAACTGAAAGCTTGCTTTATTATCAGATTTGGTAAACCCAATGTAATCTATTTTACTAGAGTCATTAAATTTTGATTTGGATAATTTGTAAAACTCATTTATAGAATCTATTTGATCTCTCAGTCTTCCTGCTCGTTCGTACATCTTATTTGATGAAGCTTTATTCATTTCTTCATTAAGTTGTTTTAGCACATATTTTTGATCTCCATCTAAAAATTTTATAACCTGAGATATAACATCTCGATATTGATCTTTGGAAATGGCATTTTCACAGTCTGTCACACATCTTTTAACATGCGTTGTACAATAAGGTAATAATTTGTTTAAAACATCTATTGTTTTTCTAACATCTTTAGCTTTAGAAAACGGGCCAAAGATTTTTAGTTTGTTTTGATTTTTATAAGTAATATTTCTTGTGTATTGAATCTTGGGAAAATCTTCATTTAAATTTATTAAAATATACGGGTATGATTTATCATCTTTAAGCCTAATATTGTATTTTGGTTGAAATTTTTTAATTAAAGATGATTCGAGTACTAATGCGTCATTTTGATTTTGTGATATATTAATCTCAAAATCATGTATGTTTTTTTTAAGGTGACTTATTCGAGAGTCATATGATTTTTTTCCAAAATAACTAGAAACTCTTTTTTGAAGATCTATTGCTTTTCCAACATAAATAACATGATTATTAATGTCTTTAAAAATATAAACACCAGGTACTTTTGGTACAGATTTCAACCTATAGTTAAACTTTTTTCTTATTGTAGTTATTTTTTCCAAATCAAAATTAGATAAAGAATGCGAATCCCACTAATAGTAAACTAATTAATGTAAATGTAGAACCAATTTGAAATATTTCCCTTTTGAGATAAGGATATGAAAGAGTTGTTTCACTGTTTTGTGTGGATTGTGCTACAGGATCATTAGATGACAACTCAGATGATACTTGATTGTCATTAGTATCTTGGGTTATTGGAGAATTTTTTGTGTAATTTTTTTTCCTAGATATACCTAAGCTACTTTTAGCTCTTGATTTGTTTTTAGATTTTTTTCTTTTTGAACTCATAATTTATTTTAACACTAAACAATCAATTAACTCTAGGACTAAATTTGTCATATTCTTCTTTAATATATTTATCAGATAAGTGAGTATATATTTGAGTTGTTGATATACTTGCGTGCCCAAGCATCTCTTGTAAATGTCTTAGAGGTACACCATTATACAAAAGATGTGTTGCAAATGTATGTCTTAAAGTATGAGGACTAATATTTTTAGAATCAATCCCTAATTTCATTGCTATTTGTTTTAAAATATACCAAAGTCCTTGTCGGGAAAGTTTGTTAGAGAAATTATTAACAAAAACATATTCCCTGAGAATTGTTTTATAACGTTTTTTAATTTGTATATTATGTTTGCTTATTTCAAGCTTCCAATATTCATTGAGTAAATTCAAAGCATTTTGATGAATTGGGACTAAACGTTCTTTAGATCCCTTACCGTAAACTCTTATAGTCATAGATTTGAAATTTATATCATTAAATTTCAAATTTATTAATTCAGAAACTCTTAATCCAGTAGCATACATAAGCTCAATAATAGCTTTTTCTCTGATGTTAAGTTTATCATTATTATTCAATAAAATTTCTATATCAGAATCGTTAATAGTTTTTGGTATTTTTCTTGGGTTTTTCGGGAGTTTCAAATATTTAAGAGGATTAAATTCAATCATTTTTTCTTCTTCTAAAAAATTGACGTAACTTTTTAATGATGATATTTTTCTATTCATTGTGGAAGTTTTGTATTCTTTAACTTTAAGATACTTTATATATTTTGTGAAAATTTCTGAATTAATGTGTTCAGAAATTTTGAAATGCGGATTATTTATACTTTTATAAAAATAATTGCAGAATTGGGTAATATCACTTCTATAATTATCTACAGTGTTAGAAGACAAGTTTCTTTCAAGAACTATATAATCTATAAATTCATCTATATAAAATTTGATTGATAATTTTTTTAACATATAATATAAAATATTAATAAATACTATTATTTAATATATATAAACGTATAAGCTATATATATTAAGTTCTTAATTAAAAAATATGGAAAACATAATTCACGTAAATATAGATCCTATATTAATCAGTTTTGGTAACTGGGTAGTAAGTTGGCATGGATTTTTTAGCTTTTTAGGAGTTTTATTTGCTGTTGCCTTAGTAGGCGAATGGGCAAAAGATTATCGAGTTGAAAAAGAAGATATTTTTCATGTTGCTGTATGGGGAATAATTGGTGGAGTAATAGGTGCCAGAGTTGTCCACGTAATAGATTACTGGTGGTTTTATGGAGACCTTCCTCTTGAAATATTTAAAATATGGAAAGGTGGAATAGGTGTTTGGGGTGGTGTACTAGGCGGATTTATAGGTGGAGTATTATGTGCTCATATAAACAAGTATCCCAAATATATAATGACAGATATTGCTGCTCCTGCACTTTTATTTGCCATGGTAATAGGTAGACTTGGTGATATTGTAAACGGGGAACATTGCTCCAAAGCTTATGAAGGATTATTTGCTTTCAGTTGGGATCACCCCAACTCTGATGTAGCAAATTGCAAAATGAAAGGATCAGGTATTGGAGTGCCTGTTCAACCTGCAATTATGTACGAAATGATTTGGAATTTATTATCTGTTTACGCAATTTGGTATCTAAGGTTTAAATTACACCCTCATGGAATGACATGGGTATTATTTATAATTCTTTACTCATTCGGACGCTTTTTCATTTCGTTTTTAAGGTATGACAGAATTTGGGCTATGGGTCTTACAGAAGCTCAATGGATAGCTGTAGCATGTATAGTAGTATGTCTTCCAATCATTATTATCAATTTAAACTATAATAATTTTAATACTTTTCAATTACTTACTGATAAAGGTAAAACAAGAGCTGAGCGACGCAGATCTGTCAAGAAATCGAAATCCAAATGACAAACAAATCTGAAATTTCCATAATTAATGACAAAGGAAGCAGATATTATTTGATACCAGGAGTTTCCGAACCTCTTCCTAGTGTTACGTCAATATTATCAATGATAGCAAAACCTGGATTAATCAAATGGGAGAAAAATGTCGCTTTAGATTATATTAGATCTAAATTAAATAACATTACAGATAATATAAATTCAGTAGGGATTGACTCACTAATAGAAGATGCAAGTAAACACCCGAATTTTATAAAAAACAAGGCTGGAGAATTTGGATCAGTAGCACATCAATACATAGAAGATTTACTTAAGCAAGAATCTACTCCGGAAATTCCTTCAAATATGAAATGGGTTCATACAAATTTCACAAAATGGTTAAATGATTATAAGTTCAAAAGCCTTGAATTAGAAATGTCATTACATTCAAATAAGTATGGATACGCAGGAACTGCTGATGCCGTAGGTTATATTAATGATTCTCTAGTTATATTAGATTGGAAAACATCAACTAATTTATACTTAGAAAACTTGCTGCAAGTTTCAGCTTATGCTAATGCATACGAAGAAATGACCGGTAAAACAATAAATAGTGCCGGTGTACTAAGGTTAGAAAAAAGAAAAACCGGATATGAATTCAAACAAATAGATAATATTTCCAAACATTTTGTAACATTCAGAGCAGTTTTATGGTTATGGAGATTTATTAATGATCCAGAATCTGATTACCTGAAAATTAATTAGCTTTTGAAAAAATCAAAGAACAATTATGACCACCAAATCCAAATGAATTACTCATAACATTATTTAATTGTTTATCTAACGATTTGTTGGGTGTGTAATTTAAATCGCAATCTGGATCAGGATTTTTTAAATTAATTGTCGGTGGTATTTTGTCAGAATTTAAAGCTTTTACGCATATAGCTGCTTCAATAGCACCACTAGCACCAAGCAAATGTCCTGTCATTGATTTAGTGGAGCTGATTGATAGTTTAGAAGCATACTCTCCGAAAACTGTTTTCATAGCCATTGTTTCAAATTTGTCATTTAGTGGAGTAGAAGTACCGTGTGCATTAACATAATCAATTTGCGATGCAGTCAAATTAGCATTAGTAAGAGATTCATTCATTGCTCTTACTCCTCCTTCCCCTCCAGGAGCTGGTTGGGTAATATGATTTGCATCAGCCGAAGAACCATATCCTTTCATTATTGCTAAAATTTTCGCATTTCTATTAATAGCACTTTCCCTGGATTCTAATACAAGTATTGCTGCCCCTTCTCCTAATACAAACCCGTCTCTTCCAGCATCAAAAGGTCTGGACGCTTGAGTTGGATTATCATTGTTTTTTGAGAGAGCATGACATGCATTGAAGCCTGCCACACCTATAGGACAAACTGCTGCTTCACTGCCTCCAGCTAAAACAATATCAGCTCTTCCTGATTTAATAAATTCGGATGCGACTCCTATACTGTCTCCTCCGCTTGCACATGCTGAAACAACAGCAAAATTTGGTCCTTTTGCACCAATAGCCATTGAAACTTGTCCTGATGCCATATCTGGCAACATCATTGGAACTAAGAATGGACTGATCCTTGATGGACCTTTTGAATTCATTACATTCATCTGTTCAGATAAAGTGATAATCCCTCCGATTCCACTTGTTATCATTACGGAAATTTTATTTTGGTTTGAATCATCAATTTTAAGGTCCGCACTTTCCATTGCTTCATATGAAGCTGCCATTGCTAGTTGAGAAAAACGATCCATCCGTCTTGATTCTTTTTTTCCAATAATTTCGACAGGATCAAAATTTTTAACCTCACCTGCGATTTGAGTTTCCAGACCCTCAGGGTCGAAAGATTTTATATAATCTATACCAGAATTACCATTTACAAGGTTTTCCCATGAATTATTTATATTATTTCCAACAGGGGAAATCATTCCTATCCCTGTTACTACTACTTCATTTGTCATACAAATCTCCTAATTTTCATATATTAAAACATAAAAGTAAAAAAGAAAAAATTAATTTACAGATATTTTTTTATAAATTAAATAATAATAATTTCAGGTAAGTGTAAATATTTTTCCACATCACTTTTTGACGGTTGGCTTTCTATTCCTCCACGTGCAGATACTTTAAGACCAGCAGAAATAATTGCATATTTCAAATTCAAATCCAAATCATGTTTAGGGTTTAGATAGGAATAAAGAAAACCTCCCATAAAAGCATCTCCAGCTCCTGTGGTATCTATCAGACCCTTTGGAGTATACGAATCAGATTTTATTATTTTATTAGATGTACCTATATACGCACCTGATTCCCCGCATTTTACAACAACAATCTTGCAACCTTTTTCAAGTCCGTATTTAATCATTTCAGTAGGGGAATCTAATTCAAATACATCATTTACTTCTTCAGGGAAAGAAGGTGCGAGTATGTCAACATATTTAATAATATCATCTATAGCAGATTTCGCATTTTTAGCTGACCATATGTTTGAGCGGAAATTAGTGTCAAAAGAAGTAATCCGATTTAAATCTTTTGATTTTTTTAAAAATTTTTCTACCGCTATTCTTGATGTCTCAGAAATACACTGAGTTAATGAACTTGTGTGAAATATTTTACTAGATGCAAGGTATTCATCATTAATCATACTTTCATCAATTTTAGAAGCAGCGCTTCCTTTTCTATAGTACACAAATTGCCTGTTGTTATCATTTTGTAAAACAGTAAAATGAACTGCGTTAAAACCATCAACAATTTTAGTACAAGCCAAATCAATATTATTTAGTTTCCATTGGTTTTCTAAATAATCTTTAAAAGGGTCATCTCCTAATTTGGTTATATATCCACACTTTGCACCAAGTTTAGACGCCATGTTGATAATATTCATAGTGTCTCCAGCATAAGATTTATTAAAAGAATCAGATTGAGACAAAGAACCAGTACCATATAATTCAATCAT
>CEQM01135329.1_pt1 | contig 13837 bp, 17 predicted proteins | sample 531111 | NCBI WGS metagenome assembly CEQM01 (sample SAMEA2621278, study PRJEB7988) | marine metagenome | biome: marine biome (ENVO:00000447); feature: deep chlorophyll maximum layer (ENVO:xxxxxxxx); material: "saline water (ENVO:00002010), including plankton (ENVO:xxxxxxxx)" | depth 120 m
GACGTAGTTCTTGATCAAAGTACACCCCCTAGTTAGCTGATTTTTTTACTGCTAAACGTGATATATATCACGCTACTATATTATACAAGAATCAGATAAGATATCTGTAACAACATGTAACTAATTCTCTTCTAAAAGTGAATGAATACTACTAACTGCTTTATTGATATTATCCCCTTTTACAGATGATATTGAAATCAAATCAAGCTGTTTAGGTAATTTTGAAGTATCTACATCATCTTGTAAAATATCATTTTTAGTAATTAAAATAATTGATTTTTTATCTACAATAGATTTGCCATGTTCTTTTAATTCATTTAATAGCTTATCATATTGATCGAAAACATCACCCATAGAAGGGTCTAGCATAAAAACAAGAATCTTCGTTCTCTCAATATGTTTTAAAAATTGACTTCCCAGCCCTTTCCCCTTGGATGCATTTTCTATTAAACCAGGAATATCTGCAACTACAAATGAATTAAAATCTCCAAATCTTACAATCCCAAGATTAGGGGTTAATGTAGTAAATGGATAATCTGCAATCTTAGGTTTAGCATTTGATATTTTTGATATAAATGTTGATTTCCCAGCATTAGGAAATCCCACTAGGCCAACATCTGCTAATACCTTTAATTCTAAATCTATCTTTAATTCCTCGCCTACTTGTCCATCATTAGCTATCCTAGGGGCTGTTTCTTTTTGAGTTTTATACCGAGCATTACCAAAGCCACCATTCCCACCTTTGGCTATAATATAATCTTGCCCCTCATTAGTAATATCAATGATTAACTGCTTAGTGTCAGAATTTTTGATGATGGTACCTAGCGGAACACTTATAATAATATCATTCCCGTTTTTACCATGCATATTTTTACCCTTGCCATGCTCACCATTTTTTGCTTTATAATGTTTATTTAAGCTTATATCGAGCAATGTATTAAGGTTATAATTTCCTCTAAGGATAATATTGCCACCTTTCCCCCCATCACCTCCACAGGGGCCACCTTTAGGACGAAATTTTTCTCTAAGGAAGGCAATGCATCCATGCCCACCATTACCGGCTTTTACATGAATACTAGCTTGATCTATAAATTTCATTACATATTATCAACTAATGCCTGACCAAATTCAGAGCATTTTAATTTAGTTGCCCCTTCCATTAATCTATGAAAATCATATGTAACTTGTTTTTTATCAAGGGCTGAATTTACTGCAGACAAAATTAAATCTGCGGCCTCTGTCCATCCAAGATATCGTAGCATCATTTCTCCTGACAATATCACTGATGATGGATTCACCTTATCTTGACCTGCATACTTAGGGGCTGTACCATGAGTTGCTTCAAATATTGCTATACCTGTATCATAATTAATATTAGCTCCTGGAGCAATCCCAATGCCTCCTATTTGAGCAGCAAGAGCATCAGAAACATAATCACCATTAAGATTCATAGTTGCAATTACATCATACTCGCTAGGTCGGGTTAATATCTGTTGCAAAAAGGCATCAGCAATAACATCTTTAATTATTATTTTTCCTGATTTCATAGCAGAATCATATTCAGCATTAGCAGCATCAACCCCATTGCTTTCTACAGTTGAATCATAATCTTTCCATGTATACACCTTATCTCTAAACTCTGTTTCTGCTAATTCATATCCCCACTGTTTAAAAGCACCTTCTGTGAATTTCATAATATTTCCTTTATGAACCAAGGTTACGCTTTTCCTATTATTATCTATCGCATACTTGATTGATGCTCTTACCAACCTAAATGTACCTTCTTTAGATATAGGCTTCATACCTAGGCCAGCTGTATCTGGAAACCTTAATTTTGAATATTTATCAGGAAATTCTTTTTTTAAGAAATCTAATATTTTAGCTGCTTCATCGGTGCCCTCTTTAAATTCAATACCAGCATAAATATCTTCAGTATTTTCTCTAAAAATAATCATATCAACATCTTGAGGATTTCTAACTGGAGATGGCACATTATTAAACCACTTTACTGGTCGCAAACATACATATAAATCTAGTTTCTGTCTAAGGGCTACATTGATGGATCTAATACCGCCACCTATAGGAGTAGTAAGAGGGCCTTTAATTGCAATCTTATACTTCTTTACCATATCTAAAGTTTCATTAGGTAACCATGTATTTGGTCCATAAACATCATTAGATTTATCGCCAGCATAAACCTCTAGCCATTCAATTTTTTTTTCTCCACCATATGCTTTTTCAACAGCTGCATCTAAAACCATCTGTGATGCTTTCCATATATCAGGACCAATACCATCTCCTTCAATAAAAGGTATGATAGGCCTATTTGGAACTATTAAATTATTTCCATCCATTAAAATTTTTTCTCCTGCTGGGCTTTCAATTACATTTGTCATTTAATTTTTATCCTTATCATTATTTTTTTTATTACTACTTGAATCGCTTGCAGATGATTTTGGCGATTTTCCATATTCTGTATAATCAGTTAAATAAAATCCAGAACCTTTAAAAATCATACCAGAACCACCTTTAATTACTCTCTTTACTTTACTTTTTTTATTACATGTATTGCAATCACATTTTTCCAATGTAGAATCCGACATTCTTTGAATGATATCCATAGTATTTCCACATACTTGACACTGATAGCTATATGTCGGCATTTTTCTCTCTTTCTGCTTGGATAGCTGTAATTAATGTAATTAATACAATATCTTCAATGCTAGCTCCCCTAGAAAGGTCATTTACTGGACGATTAAGTCCAAGCAATAAGGGACCGCAAGCGAAATAACCACCAAATCTTTGTACTAATTTATAGCCAATATTTCCAGCATCTAAATTAGGAAAAATTAATATATTTGCATCTCCTTTTAATTTGGAATCATGAATTTTTTTATTTGACACACATCTATCTATAGCTGCATCTAATTGAATTTCACCTTCATGGATAATATTCGAATTTTTCCTTGCAAATATTTCTACTGCTTTTTTCACATTTTCAACTCTATAATGACTAGCGCTTCCTTTTGTAGAAAATGATAAAAATGCTACTTTAGGTTCTTCTTCCACTAATATAGAATGCAGATTACTTGTACTCTCTGCTATATTAGATAATTGCTGACTAGTTGGTTCTGGGATAACAGCACAATCTGAAAAAGAAAAAACTTTATTTAAATTTTGACTAACCATTAAAAACATACTGGACAGCCATTTAGCTGTTTTTTTCAAACCTATAATTCTAATAGAATTTCTAATAACATCAGATGATGGGATTGTGCAGCCAGCGACGACACCATCTAAATCATTATTTTTAAGCATTGCGAGAGATAAAATAAACTTATTATCTAAATAATCTTGAAGATTCTTATCTGGCCAATTTTTAGAGAAATCTAAATTTTTAAGTAAATCTGTATAACAATCTTGTTTACCTATTGAACTAGAAGAATATATTTCTAAACCAATATCAGATAGTATTTCACAAGCTTCTTCTACCCTATGATCTTCTTCAGGAAGAGCAATTTTAATGCTAGAGGGAGATTTTAATTTATTCGAAAAAAAATTTATTATTTCTTTATTCAAATTTTTCTCTTAATGCATTACTTACAGTTTTTGGTACATAACTTGAAATATCACCACCTAAGCTAGATACTTCTCTTATTAGAGAAGAACTAATATGGGTGTATCTTTCATGTGGCATCATAAATAATGTTACAATTTGATCATTTAATGCTCTATTCATAAGAGCCATTTTAAACTCATATTCATAATCTGATAAAGCTCTGAGCCCTCTTATAATAACCTTACAATCTATTTTATTACAAAATTCTACTAAAAGCCCATCAAATGAGAGAACCTCTATGTTATCAAAATCTTTTACTGCCTCTTTTGTTAATGCGACTCTTTCTTTCGTTGAGAACAATTTTCCTTTAATAGTTTCATCTTTTGATATACCAATATATAATTTATCATATAGTTTTGATGCTCTACCAATAATATCTAAGTGTCCATAAGTTATTGGATCAAAGCTACCAGGATATATTGCATTCATTAATTAGCCTCCCATAGAATTATTTGAGTATTGCCATACACTTTTTTTCTAAAAATTGTTTCATCTACTTCTATTTTTCTCATTTCCATACAGAAAACTCCCCCATCTTTTAACAATACTTTAGATTTATGAAATATATCTAAATAATTATATTTGTTATATGGTGGATCAGAAAAGATAATATCAAATTTTTGGCTACAATTCTCAATAAAGCTTAACGCATCCATAGACAATACTTCATAGGGTTTATCAGTGCAAATTTTTGCTAAATTTCTATTAAGAATTTTAAACATCTTTCTATCATTTTCAACTGACACTAAACTGATTGCACCTCTACTAATAGCTTCAATCCCCAACACTCCACTACCGGCAAAAAGATCCAAGACTTTTTTCCCATTAAATGGTTCTAATATTTGAAGCATTGATTTCCTAACCCTGGCTTGAGTTGGTCTTGTCCCTTTAATAGAAATTTTGGGTAAGGATTGTCCTTTATACATCCCAGATATAATTCTCATAATATCTCTTAGGAAGTATACTCTAAATTAAATCGACCATTCCCATCAGGCCAAACTCTTATAGAGCCCGTATGGATAAGCCCTTGAAGAATCCTTAATATAGTTTTACTATCAGATTTAAATAATATTGAATTATCATACATCTGAGCATCAACATTATAATCATTCTTATATCTCATGATTATTGTACTTAGTTGTTGATTTTTATTTCTATCTGGAGCCAACCTATTAAATGGATATGAAAATAATACTTTAAATTGGTTATTATCATCTTCATATATCTTATAGGAGTAATTCAAAGCCTTGTTATTCATTAATTTAATATTATCTAAATCATCCATCTGTAAAATAATATTTAATGATTCATTCAAAACAATATCTTTAACAATAATAGAGTTATCAGAATTATTCATTAGTCGAATAATATCAGTTAAAACTTTCTCTTCTGTATTCTTAGTAAAAAAAACATTGGTATTAATTAATCTATCATAATCAAAAGAACCAATAAATATTAAAGCTGATACGAGAATGGCTACAATAAAAAATGAAAGAACATTTTCTGAATCTGATATTTCGGCTGTGTCATCATGATTAACTTTAATGGATTTTATATTAGAATCTTCAAAAATTATTTTTTGCTTTTTTGATTTCTGATTAATCTTTATTCTAGATATATTCTTCTGTATACCTGTTTTATTTAATAAATCAATATCAAACATGCATACCTCTAAATATATTGCCTAACTCTGCATATGATAAGTATTTAAATGAATCTTTAATGCTCATCTCAATTTCTGAAGAATTTGTATGATTAAATAAATTTAATAGATGAATATTAGTCTTTTTATTATTATTTATAAATTCTTTAACTATAGGACTTTGTCCATTTGATTGATAAATAAAAATCTTCTGTATTATTGATGTGGTTTTACTTTGTTTAAGAATAATTTTATCTAAACAGCTATCTATTTTTATTTTCGAATCTATAGAACCAATTGATTTTAGAGATTTAATTTTTCCTTTTTGAAGTTTATATTTACCATAGAACATGAACAAACCATCCTCAACATATAACACTTCTATAATACTACTAGTTATAAATCGAATAATCAAATAATCATCCAGTGTTTTTGCTCCAAAAACATACCGAGCTAAAACTTCTGAAGAAAATATCCCCACTCCAAAAGAAGTAAGTGAGCAATCTAGCATTCCAATAGAATTTAGTAATCTTTTTTTAATACTTTTATCTATATGTATTCCTAAATAATGATCATCTCTGATACCAATTGGATAATAATAGCTATCCATGTGGTTTATAAGATTATTATTACCAGATAGATTATTATGAAATTCCAGACTATCTTCATCTTCACAGAAAACTTCATTAAACATACACAGCTGTGAATCTATAACAACAGAAACCTCTTTATCCTTATTTTGCTTATCTAATAAATCTAAAATTGATTTATTAATAGCAATATCCAAATTATCATAATCATTAGCTCCATAGTCTAAAACAGATAATGAGTTTTTAGTTTTTTTCGATTTTATATAATTTATTTTATTGTTATGTAATAAAATATTTAACATAGTAACCTAATTCGATTCTGCCCAGCTAGTTATACCAGATTTTACATATCCATGATTACCTGGGATATATTTAAAGAAAAAATAACGTGGTTCGGTATCTGTCTTTTTAACAGGAGATTTTACCATAAAAATATCCTCATCAGTCTCATTATTTAAAATTTCTAAAATATATGGTCTTTTAGTTAGAGGACAAAACAATAATTCTTTATTAAGATGATACTTCCTCCTCAAATAATCATTTTTAATTTCAATCCTATCATTAATTTCCATGCTAATTACTTCATTAAATAATTTAGTTTTCTTTCTTTCATTTATAGATTTTGAATTTACGTAACTTGTATCTAAAATTGCCATATTAGTAGAGTCTGTAAATTCAGATATCATATATATTGTATCTACGACTGTAACTTTTATTTTTTCAGCTATACTAAAAGTAGTATCCGCTCTATAATCAAAACCTTTTTCAATAGTAATATAGTGGAGCATATTATCTGTGCTTATTTTTTGCTTACCAACAAATAAACTATCTGCATATAATGAATCAATCGCACCTTCAACTAAAGCAAACATTTCCTCACCATCTGTAGTATAGCTACCTTTCAATTCATTATAAAATTCAGCAGCATTTGCAATTGCCTTCATTCTAAATCTACTTTCATCTCTATCTTTCTTCTCTTCAGCCCATATAGAATTGGGAATATATACGATTAAAAGAAGAAGCATAATTGATAGTAAAATAAACCAATCCAATAAACCTATTTTAGTTTCAAAATTAAGTTTGGCAATTATGTTTTTATTTTTCATTATAATCTTTCAATATATTTATGGGTTATAAAATACTAATGATTAATTTTTTTACATAGAACTTCGTTACCTAATTCTAATGACAAATCATTCAAAATAGATTCTGTTTTTCTATTTATTTTTGATGGGGTTATTAAATTAATTTTAACAAATTGGTCCCCTACTTTTGTTGAATTGATATAAGGGAACCCTTTTCCTTTTACTCTAAGAACCTGCCCAGATGTAAGCCCAGAAGGTATTTTCATTTTAATTTTTCCTGATAATGTAGGAATATCAATCTCTCCACCTTTCACTAGCTGATGATAATGAACATAGCAATCTATATATATATCCTGTCCATCTCTTGTGAAAAGTTTATCTTCTTTTTCTTCAAAATAAACAATTAAATCACCATCACTTGAACCCGTATTACTTTGATTCCCCTCTCCTCTAATAGGTATGTACTGGCCACTTGAAACTCCTGCAGGAACATCAACTTTAACTGTAGCTGTTTTGTTATCTAATCCACCTGAAAAGCCTATGCCATTACATGTAGGGCATGCTTGAACATTTACAATTTGACCTAAAAAAGATCTTTGAACTCTTCTAATTTCTCCACTCCCATCACATGATAAACAGCGATTGGGCTCTTCTCCATTTCGTTCCAAGCGCTTAATTTTAACCGTTTTTTTAACCCCAGAATATATCTCTTGATATGTTAAAGCTAATGATATTCTAAGATTGCCAGTTTGTTGTCTTTGTCTAGTGCTTCTTCCTCCACCAAATATATCCCCAAATCCTCCACCAAATATATCTCCAAATGAACTAAATATATCTTCAAAATCCATATTAGAACCACTACCACCCATATTATGAAATTGATTATGACCAAATTGATCGTATTGGGCTTTTTTATTTTCATCAGATAAAATAGAATAAGCTTCAGCTGCTTCTTTAAATTTTGCTTCAGCCTCCTTGTTATCTGGATTTTTATCAGGGTGATATTTCATTGCAATTTTTCTATAGGCCCTTTTAATTTCAGATTGACTAGTACTCTTGTCTACCCCTAATATATCGTAATAGTCTCTCATTTTTTTTCTTTTCCTTTACTTACAACAACTTTTGCATGTCGAATTATTTTATCATGATATTTATAGCCTTTTTCATACTCATTCATAATCTTTCCCTTACTGAATGAATCAGAATTTTGTTCTAATAATGCTTCATGTAAATTTGGATTAAAATCTACATCTAAAGCTTCAAAGCTTTTAATTGAATATTTATTTAATATTTTATTAATTTTGGTCTTAATCATTTTAATTGCTTCAAGCATAGAATTATTATCTTGAATTTCATCAAATTCTATAACTCTATCTAAGTCATCAATAGCTGGTAGAAAATCTTTCACAAAATCTAAATTTTGAAATTTTTTCATATTTTCTTTTTCATCTAAAGTCCTTCTTTGAAAATTATCAAATTCAGCAAGCAGTTTAACATTTTTTTCATTTAATAAATTGATTTCATCATGAAGATTTTTAATTTCATTTTTTTTCTCATCTAATAATTTATTTGTTTTACTTTTTTTTGCTGTATTTTTCTTTTTATTTGTCATTTATAATTGTTTCTCCTGCAGATACTCTATGGAAGATATTTTGAAATAGCTCTTTTACTACCCATTAAACCAAACATAGCTCCCAATATTATATTTAAAATTATTAAAAAATGGATATTATTATCATAAGGTATTATAATTGGAAAAAAAACATATTCTATAATGTTTTTTAAAAGAAATAACAAGAATATTGAAAATCCAGCACCTATTAAACCTTGGATAAATCCCTCTAGTAAAAATGGAATTCTAATTAATAAATTAGTCGCTCCCATCAAACTTAATATATTAATATTTTCTTTTTTTGAATATATCATCATCCTTGTAGTATTAGAAACTAATATAATTGATATTATTACAACACTAAACCCAATCATTGAAAATACTGCCATTATTTTATTAATAATATTATATATTTTCAAAAGGACCTCTTTATCATACAAAACGCTATTAACACCTTTTATCATATTAATTTGTTTTGACAATACGAATAAAGAATCTACGGATTTATATTCTTCGTTAATTTTATACTGACCACTAAATGGTAAAGGGTTTCCATCAAGAATTTCTTCAATACGCTCATTAAAATATTCTTTAAATTTATCAGATGATTTATCTTTATCAATAAATTCACCATCAATAATTGCTTTATTATCTAATATTTCCTGATGTAAAGAAAGGGCTTTAGCATAAGACATATTATCTTCAAAAAATATTTCTAGCTTATAGTCTAATGCAAAAGAATCGCTGTAATTAATAAATAAAAAATAACCATAAAATGATAATGAAATTATAATAAGAGATATACCTATAGTAATTGTAGATAGTAAAATTGGAGTCCATGCATTCAAAAAGCCCCTAATGCTTTCATTCAAAATATATCTAAGTTTAGATAGCATCTAGGACCTGCCTACCATTATTAATCTCAATAAACTTTTTATCTCTAGGTTGAATTAATGGAAAGTTGTGTGTTGACATTAAAATTGCTGTCCCCATTGTTTTAGCTAATCCCTCTAATAAATCTAATATTTCATCAGCTACTACTGGATCTAAATTACCTGTTGGTTCATCAGCAAGTATTAGTAGCGGATCCTTGACTAAAGCTCGCGCTATTGAAACTCGTTGCCTTTCACCGCCACTGAGTTTTGATGGGTAATTTTTACTCTTATTAGTTAAACCTACTTTATCTAATATAGAATAAACCTTATCTTTAATTAGTCTACCCTTAATTCCAGCTATTTGAAGAGGAAGAGCCACATTTTCATAAACAGATCTATCCTCGAGCAATTTATAATCTTGAAAAATCATCCCTATATCTCTTCTATGATATGGAATTTTCCATTTTTTGATTTTAGATAGATCTTGATTCTTATAAAGAATTCGACCACTTTTTATGTTAACATCAAGATAAATACTTCGTAAAATAGTTGATTTCCCTGAACCAGTAGGTCCCATAAGAAACAAAAAATCACCTGAGTCTAGATTGAAAGATACATCGAAAATACCGACTCCACTTTTATATACAGCAGAGACTTTATCAAAAACTAAAATTGTATCGATATTGTTCATTGTTGAATAAAATTTAAATAAATAAAAGTGAAATATACTAATAAGAGTATAATGCCATAAAACCTATTAACTTTATTTTTAAAGAAAATTATATATAATAGAATAGCAGTAACAAGAAACATGAAAAACAATGAAATTTTCGTATTATAAATAATCAAAGAGTCAGGCGTAAACGTATTGATAGGATTTATTATAATAGCAGTTCCTAATACAAAAACTATATTAATTATATTTGAACCTAAGATATTTCCAATCACAAAGTTTGATTCATTTTTTTGAATTGCCACCATTGAGGTCACTAGTTCAGGGATACTAGTTCCAAGAGCTACTACAGATAATGATATGACAATTAATGGCACGCCTAAAGATGTAGCTATACCAATAGCCCCATTAATAAACAAGTCTGCACCATAGCCTAAAAGGAATATACCCAAAAAGGAATATATAAGATATTTAATATTAAACTCAGAATCCTTACTATTTTCTTGATTACTACCTGCTCTTACTACTTTAAATTGATTATATATATATATGATAAATAATATTAAGAATACAATACCAGGGATTAATGATAAATAATTATTAGCTACAATAACACCAAGTATTATACTAGAAATTACTATATAGTTTAGGCTACCTTTTAAATTTTTATAATTAAATTTTACGGGTCTCCAAATAGCAATAATGGATAAAACTAAGGCAATATTTGCAATATTAGAGCCAATAATATTACCTATAACAATATCACCTTCACCTTCAAAACTTGCTATAGTACTAACAATTAGCTCAGGTAAACTAGTTCCAAATGCTATAAGAGTAAGACCAATAACAAATGGAGATATACTAAGACTAACAGCAATTAATTTTGAATTATCAATTAATAGGTTTGAACCATAAAAGATAAAAAGCGCTCCTAATGTAAATAGTATATAATCCATTTTATGTATATAAATTATTTTTTATAATATAATTAAGAACATCCCTATCTATCATTGATTTTATTTTATTAATATTATTAATGTTATTCTTTATGTCTTCTGAAGAGATATCTAAATTTATATCACTAATAAAATTTACTTTATCTTTATTCATATCAAGTTTATATCCAGGCCTTAAAATCACTGACAGCTTAACATTATTTAAAATATATTCATAATTTTTCCATGAATCTATAACCTTAAATTGATCTGCGCCTAAAATCATATTTAACAAATGATTTGGATATTTTTTTTTCAAAAACTGAATAGTTTCAAAAGTATATCTTATAGAATTTTTATTTTCATAATTAAGAATAATCAACTTATCAGATAACCCTTTTAGCATAATTTTCAACATTTCCACTCTATGAAAGAAAGATATAGGGTTGCATGATTTGTGAGGTGATTTGAATGCAGGAATAACCAATAGTTTATCACAACTATTATAAAAATAATTAATAATTTTTTTATGACCTAAATGCGGAGGGTCAAACGAGCCTCCATAAAAATAAAGATTCATTATTTGATTATTTGTATAATCTAATCATATTGCTAAACCAACTACCTGCATTATGATATTTTTTAAGTAAATTTTGAGCTTCTAACTTCTTTTCAACATCAATAAACTTTTCTTGATTATTTTCAAAGTACAAATCAGCGTTTTCATTTTCTTCTTTAATCAAATAAAGAAAAATTATTGATATTCTTGCTTCATCAGAATAATTAGTATCATAATAATTATCAACAACATTATTAAAATAAATTATAGCTGAATCAAATTCTTTATCTTTTAAATATAACCGACCTGTTTCATGCAATTTTTCTGCCTTTCTTAGCCTTAAATCCAATATAAAATCTTCTGCTAGCTCTAAATATTTAGAATTTGAAAAATCGTCTATAAACATTTGGAGTGTTTCTAAGGCAATATCATTATTAGTCTGATCTCTATCATGTTTATTTGATATATTATAATAGCATTCACATATTCTAAATCTACAATACTCATTCTTGCTCTGGTCTACTGAATATTGAAGAAATCTCTCATAACTTGATATTGCATCAGTATATTGCTTTAATTTATACAATGATTCAGATTGATAATAGCGCGCTTCTTTACCTATTTCCGATCCTCTATCATTTAAAATTATATAATCAAAATTTTCTTTTGCTCTTGCATATTTTTTTTTATCAAATAGTTTTTTACCATGAGTAAACTTTTTATTTAACTCATTTTGCAAATCAGCGAAATCAATCTGATTTTGCTTTGGGGCACATGAAAATAAAAGGATAAATAATAAAATATATGATTTATACATCATAGGCTTAATAATATTTTAAGATTAACACCAATTGGCATATTACTAGAGTTACCTTTATAGACTGTAGAAGAAGTCAATAATAAATCTCCATTAAACTTACGTGCTAATATAAAGGCATCTATCATACTAACAAAATGATTAAAATATATACATACCATAGATATTTCTGCATAATCAGAAAAAGTTTCTGCTTGCTGATAAGAACTTAAATAATCTGATTTGATTGGTGATCTTGCAGTTTCATACCCCTGCTCAGTTGTAACCATAGATATATTATTTATATTTGCATCACTCCAACCAGAAAAAAATTCATTATATTTTCCAATATTCTCGTAGTAATGTTGATCTTTACTAATTGTAATATTAAAGTCATCATAAAAGTTATCACCAGTATAATTAAGAAATTGATTATAATAATTTGCATGAAATTGATAATCAGTAGTATTCATTGAAAGACCATTAATTTCAAACTCTATAGAGTGACTTCCATCTCCTATTCCTTTAATCCACATATCTTCATAGTCAGTCTCATCAAAATCATTATATTGTTTTATCCATCTCTCAAAGTCCCATCCAACATCACTATTAGCATAATCTCTATAATCAGAAACTTGATTTCTGTACTTTTCTTTAAAAGATAGTGAAGATATCCAACTTGCAACTTCTATACCAAAAAAGACCATTGCTCTTTTTTTTGCAAGTTTACTAGATGATTTTCTATATATAGCATACTCTCCTGAACCTGGAATAACTAAAGAATATAATCCATAGATTAATGGGGACTTCTTATCTGCTTTATCTAGCAAAATATCACTTGAATTATAAAATCTATCATCTTTAGATGTAATTATATCAGATAGACTGGCGCCAAAAGTAAATGATAGTATTAAAATCAAGTATAGCATTAATTAAGAAAATTAAATAATAATTTTATATAATGTTTAGGATCATTTTCCATATCATCAAACAAAGGGAAGTGGAACTCATATGATAGTGCAAATGGAAATGAATAAAATGAAGTTCCATTAACTCTTAGTTCAATCCCATTAGAGTATTTAGCGTTATATCCAAAAGCCATTCCTGATTGAAAAATATAATTAAATGATAGATTTTGAAAAAGTAGATGCATAAACTTATAGTTTTTTTCAAGGAAAACCGGCATAGAAATAGACCTTGTAGATAAGAATAATCCTGGTCCAGACAACTCTTCATGGTAAAAAGTATATCCTTTAACTCCAGGAAGTCCACCACCAAAAAAGTAAAAGAAATCATCAATATCCTGATTAGTTATAAATCCTAAAGACCAAGATTCACTAAAAGATATTCTTTTAGATGCTAGTCCTAATGGAGTACTCTTTTTTATATTAATATTAATTCGATTAGTATTGTGATTTGAAAAAACTAGACTTAGCGTTCCATATTCTTCA
>CEQM01015591.1_pt1 | contig 13765 bp, 9 predicted proteins | sample 531111 | NCBI WGS metagenome assembly CEQM01 (sample SAMEA2621278, study PRJEB7988) | marine metagenome | biome: marine biome (ENVO:00000447); feature: deep chlorophyll maximum layer (ENVO:xxxxxxxx); material: "saline water (ENVO:00002010), including plankton (ENVO:xxxxxxxx)" | depth 120 m
TACTGGAACTGTCCTTCCTGGAAAACTTGCTGACTGTTCTGAAAAAGATCCATCATTATGTGAGTTATATGTTGTTGAGGGTGATTCAGCTGGTGGTTCTGCAAAGCAAGGAAGGGATAGAACTTTCCAGGCTATTTTACCATTAAAGGGGAAAATCTTAAATGTAGAAAAAGCTCAGGAGCACAAAATTTATGATAATGATGAAATCAAAAATATTATTACAGCCTTAGGAGTAAAGTTTGGTACGGAAGAAGATGAAAAAGAACTTAATTTAGAGAAATTAAGATATCATAAAGTCATTATAATGACAGATGCAGATATTGATGGTAGTCATATTAGAACATTGGTATTAACTTTCTTTTTTAGGTATATGCGTCCACTTATAGATAATGGATATTTATATATTGCTCTTCCACCACTTTATCAAATTTCTAAAGGGAAAAGAGTAGAATATGTATGGTCAGAAGACCAAAAGGATAAAATGGTAAAAGAGTTAGCAAAAGATGGAAAGGAATCTTCTGTTAATCTTCAGAGATATAAGGGTCTTGGTGAAATGAATCCTGAGCAATTATGGTCTACTACTATGGATCCATCTGAAAGACTTTTAAATAAAGTAACTATTGAATCAGCAGCAGAGGCAGATGTTTTATTTTCAAAATTGATGGGTGATGAAGTTGCTCCTCGAAGAGAATTTATTGAGAAGAATGCTAAATATGCAAATGTTGATGTATAAGATTTATTTTCTTCTAATTTCACTTCTAATTTCATTTAATTCGTACTCATATTGGCAGCAAAGAGTTGAATACAAAATCAGTATAAATTTTGATCATAAGAATCACCAGTTTGAAGGCAAGCAAAATTTGAAATACTTTAATAATTCAAACGATACTATAAGTAAGGTTTTTTTTCACCTTTATTTTAATGCTTTCCAGCCTGGAAGTATGATGGATGTTAGGAGCAGATCTTTACCTGATCCGGATAGAAGAGTTATGGACAGAATTTCAAAGTTAAATACAAATGAAATTGGTTTTCATCAAATAAATAAAATAGAACAGGATGGCAAAAGTTTAAAGTATCATGTTCAAGGAACCATACTTGAGGTAGAATTAGATAATCCATTAATGCCTAATACATCTACAGAGTTTTATTTAGAATATTTTAGTCAAGTTCCTGTTCAAATTAGAAGAAGTGGCAGAAATAATAAAGAAGGAATTGATTATTCAATGGCTCAATGGTTTCCTAAGATCGCAGAATATGATGAAAATGGATGGCATGCTAATCCCTATATAGCAAGAGAGTTTTATGCTCCATGGGGTGACTTTGATGTTTCTATTTCTATCAATAAAGATTATATAGTAGCAGCAACCGGAATTCTAGAAAGTAAAACAAAAGAGAAAAATAAAAATATATGGAATTTTAAAGCTGAAAATGTTCATGATTTTGTTTGGGCAGCGGATCCGGACTATGTGCATGATATCTTAAGAGTAGATTCTGAGAATCTGGAGCTTCATTTTTATTATCAAAAAACTAATGATGAAATGGTAAGTAATTGGAAAAGGTTACAAGATGATACAGCAGATGCTTTTAGATATATTAATAAAAAATTTGGTAAATATCCCTATACTAAATATTCAGTTATTCAGGGAGGAGATGGAGGTATGGAGTACCCTATGGCAACTTTAATTACAGGAGAAAGGTCTTATCCAAGTTTGTTATCTGTTACTATTCATGAGCTTCTACATTCATGGTATCAGATGCTTCTTGGTACAAATGAGAGTTATTTAGCTTGGATGGATGAAGGTTTTACATCTTTTGCTCAAAATATAACATTCAATAATGAATTTAACGATATATATAATTTAGATTTTAAAAATCCTTTGGAAAGGTCTTATAATAGATATTATAATTTTATTAAAACAGGTTTAGAAGAACCACTTTCGACTCATTCTGATCATTTTTCTACCAATCAAGCATATGGTGTTGGATCATATACTAAGGGTGCTATATTTTTAATGCAATTAGGTTATATTATTGGTGAGGATAAGTTATTTACTGGTCTTAGAAGATATTATAATGAGTGGAAGTTTAAACATCCTGATGAGTATGATTTTTTAAGAGTAATGGAAAAAGAAAGTGGAATTGAACTTGATTGGTATATTGATTATTGGGTAAAAACAACACATCATATTGATTACTCTCTAGAAACTACAATGAAAGATGAAGGTAAGATTTTATTAACTGTAAATAGAATTGGCAAGATGCCAATGCCTATTGAAATCGAAATTTTATATGAAGATTTTTCTACTATAAATTATTATATACCTCTTTCAATTATGAGAGGTGAGAAAGATAATATAAATGATGATCATATTTTATTAAAAGATTGGGAATGGGTAAATGAAACCTATCAAATTGATTTAGATAATTCTGACAAAAAAATTAAGAAAATTGAAATAAATCCATCGGGTAAGATGGCTGATGTTGATAAAGAAAATAATATTATTGAATTTGAGTAAAATTATTTTTTAAGAAAATTTTCAACAATCTCTTCCACCTCTTTATCTGAAATACTTTGAATATTATTCTTATATTTTTCTAAAATATCTTTAGGGATACCCACAAAAGGTTTTTTTCTTTTTTCTTTAAAAGTATTTCCAATTTCTGTTCCTCTGACAGCTAGTAAATATGGAGGTTTCCCATACTTCCCTAACCTAATTTGAAGCCCATTTTCAAATTCTTTAAGTATATCTTTAGATTTTTCTATTGGGGTATTAACAATTTCAATTGCCTGATCTTTAGTTATGTTTTTGGGCTCAGGGTATTTTTCTTTATCGATCTTATAGTTTTTCTCATTAAACCTTAAATAAAAACCATATCTTCCATTTTTAAGTTCAATATTTCCTTTATCATAATCAAAAACCGGAAGAGAGTTATTTTCTTCTTTTTTATTTATAATTTCTAATGCTTCATTAATTGAAATATGTCTGATCAATTGGTCTGAGGACATATTAAAATATCTTGGAAATCCTTCCTCATCGTCTTCTTTTTGACCTATTTGAATGACAGGACCAAACTTAGCAACTCTTGCAATCATTTTTTTTCCTTGAAATTCACCAAGTTCTTTTTCTAGTTGATATCTTTCCTCTGGAACATTTTCAGATAATTGAGAAAATATAGAATAAAATTCTTCTATCATACTATTCCAATTTCTTCCTTTGTAAGCTATTTGATCAAGTTGTGATTCAGTTTTAGCAGTGAAAGAATAATCCATAAAACTTGAGTTGAAGTTTTCATTTAAAAATTCAGTGACGAACATTCCCATGTTAGTAGGGTATATTTTATTTTTTTCAAATCCAGTTTTCTCATCTTTAACCTTTCGAGAAATTGTATTTGAGATAAGTCTTATTTCATTACTTTTAATAATTTTTCCATCTCTCTCTTCTTTTACCACATATTCTCTTTCTTTTATTTTTCTGATTGTTTCTGCAAAAGTTGATGGTCTTCCAATTCCTGAATCTTCCATTTTTTTTATAAGACTTGCTTCAGAATATCTTGGTGGATGCTTAGTAAATACTTGTTTACATAATATTTCTTCAACATTCAAAGATGAATCCTTTTCAAGTTTAGGTAAAAGTTTAGTATTCTCAGAATTCTCATTGTAAAGCTTAAGGAAACCATCAAAGACCATGATTTCTCCTGAAGCTTTAAATTCATATTTACTACCGTTACTAATATTTACTACCGTTCTCTCAAATATAGATTCACTCATTTGAGATGCTAATGTTCTTCTCCAGATAAGATTATATAATTTTTTTTCTGTATCAGTTTTTCCAGCATTATCTAAATTAAAATTTGTTGGTCTTATTGCTTCGTGAGCTTCTTGTGCAGAATTACTTTTAGTTTTATAAACTCTTCTTTTAAAATAATTTTCACCGTAATTTGTTTCAATCACATTTTTAGAACTTTCTAGAGCTTCATTAGATAAATTAACAGAATCTGTCCTCATGTATGTTATATGTCCAGCTTCATATAGTCTCTGTGCAGTAGACATAGTTAATGATGGAGAGAATCCTATTTTTCTACTTGCTTCTTGTTGTAAAGTAGAGGTTGTAAATGGAGCAGATGGTGTTCTTTTAGAAGGTTTTCTCTCTATGTTTTTTACTTTGAACATGGTATCAGTACATTCTTTCAAAAACTTTTCTGATTCTTCTTTATTTTCAAACCTTTTATTAAGTTCTGCAGGGAAATTTTCATTATTTAAAGAAAATGTTGCAGTAGTTTTAAATGATGATTCAGGATTAAAAATACTTATCTCATTTTCTCTATCAACAACAAATTTTACTGCTACAGATTGAACTCTACCAGCTGATAAACCTCTTTTAATTTTTTTCCATAGTATTGGTGAAATTTCAAAGCCTACTAATCTATCTAATACTCTTCTTGCTTGTTGAGCATTAACCAAGTCCATATTAATTTTAGTTGGATTCTCTATAGAGTCTAATACTGCTTTTTTAGTAATTTCCCTAAATACTATTCTTTCGTACTCTTCTTCATTTAATTTTAAAATTTCTTTTAAATGCCATGCAATAGCTTCTCCTTCTCTATCATTATCAGTAGCTAAATATACTTTTGATGATTTTTTCTTTAGAGACTGTAGCTCTTTAATTACCTTTTTTTTATCAGGAGAAGGAACGTAAGATGGTAAAAATCCATTTTCCTTGTCAATTGATTTATCATCTTTAGCTAAATCTCTAATGTGGCCATAGCATGATGTGACTTTAAAATCTTTACCTAAATATTTTTCTATTGTTTTAGCTTTAGCTGGTGACTCAACAATAACAAGATTAGAACTCATAGTAATAAGTTTAAATTTTTTAAGTTGCCAAAGATGAAAAAAATTTTTATATAATTATAATTTCATTTTATAATAAATTTAAATTTTAATTTTTCAATACGTAGTATTGAATAATTTGTTTATATGAAAATAGTAATTGCTCCAGATAAGTTTAAAGATTCTTTAAGTGCTATTCAGGTTTGTAATGCTCTTAAAAAAGGAATAATAAAAAATTTTTATGAAAAAGATATTATTTCTTGTCCTTTGGCAGATGGAGGAGATGGTTCTTTAGAGACTCTTAACTATTATTTAGATTTAAAACCTATCAGCCTAATTGTAAATGATCCTTTATTTCGCCCTATAAAATCAACTTATTATTTAAATAATAAAACTGCATACATTGAATTATCCTCAGCATCAGGATTAGTGTTATTAAAAGAAGAAGATAGGAATTGTATGTTAACTTCTTCCTTTGGGACTGGTGAATTAATTTGTGATGCTTTAAATAAAGGTATAAAAAATATTAATTTATTTATTGGAGGAAGCGCAACAAATGATGGAGGAATTGGTATTGCTTCAGCATTAGGCTATAAATTTTATGATGCCTCTGAAAATTTATTATCACCCATTGGAAAAAATCTGCTATTAATTAACAGGATAGATAAGAGCAAAGTTAAATTTAACTTTAATGATATAGCTGTAAAAGTTATATGTGATGTAAATAATCCTTTATATGGTAAAAGTGGTGCAGCTTATGTTTATGCTTCTCAGAAAGGAGCTAACTCATCACAAGTTCAAGAATTAGATAAAGGTTTAGTTAACTTAGAATCAAAATTACTTCAATATAATTTTCCAAGCATAGCTGACATTCCCGGAGCTGGTGCAGCTGGTGGAGTAGGTGGAGGTTCTATCAGTTTTCTAAATGCTAAATTAATTTCTGGAATTAAAAATTTTTTAAAAATTTCTCGATTAGAAAAAATAATTAAAGATTGTGATTTAGTAATAACGGGTGAAGGGAAATTAGATTCACAAACTCAATATGGAAAGGTTATTAGTGGTGTAAGCAATTTGGCTAAAAAATTTAATAAATCAATTATTGCTGTTTGTGGTGATGCAGATAAGGGTAATTATAACATTTTAGGTTTAAAAAAAGTTTATAAAATTTTAGATAAAACTGATTCGAAAGATAATGCAATGATAAATGCAGAAAGGTATTTAGTAGAAATAGCTGAAGATATTTCTGAAAGGCTAAAAAAGAATTATTTTTATTAGATGGATAGTGCCATAAAGACAAAAAATATTGGACTAGTTTCTGGACCATTGTCATTCATTTTAGTTATTCTTTTTTTTCATCCTGAAGGATTAACTCTACAAGCCAATGCAATAATAGCGTCTACAGTTTGGATGGCAATATGGTGGATAACCGAAGCTATTCCTATTTCAGTTACTGCATTACTTCCGATTATTTTATTTCCGTTAACAGGTGGGCTAGAATTATCTGAAACAACTGCTTCATATGGTCATAAATATGTTTTTTTATATCTAGGTGGTTTTATAATAGCAATTGCAATGCAGAAATGGAATTTGCATAAAAGGATAGCATTGAATATTATAAGTTTTATAGGGACAAATGTTATAAAAATTATACTTGGTTTTATGGTAGCTACCGCTTTTCTTTCTATGTGGATTTCTAATACTGCAACTGCTGTAATGATGTTACCTATTGCTATGGCAATTGTTGATCAGCTAAAGGATAATCCTGATACAATAGAAAATGAAAATAAAATTTTTGGAAAAGCACTTATGTTAGGAATTGCCTATAGTGCATCAATAGGTGGGATTAGCACATTAATTGGAACACCACCTAATTTAATATTAGCAGGAGTTGTAGAGGAAACTTTTGGATATGAAATAACTTTCTCAACTTGGTTTAAGTTTGGATTTCCAATTTCCTTAATTCTATTATTTTTATGTTGGAAGTACTTAACAGGTATTGCATTTAAATTTGAACAAAAATCATTTCCAGGAGGAATAAAGGAAATTAAAAAACAACTACAAAAAATTGGAACAATAAGTTATGAAGAAAAATTAGTTGCTCTAATTTTTACTTTAACTGCAATTGCGTGGGTTACTAGAGATATATTAAAATTGATTATTCCTGTAATTGATGATACAATTATAGTTATGATAAGTGCTCTTATAATATTTTTATTACCTACTAATGATAAAAAAAGAAGATTGATCAACTGGGAAGAGGCATCAAAACTACCTTGGGGAATTTTATTATTATTTGGGGGGGGCATGGCATTAGCTTCTGGTTTTAAAGAAAGTGGTTTAGCTCTATGGATTGGAACCCAAATGACTTTATTAGATGGAATAAACTTATTCTTGTTGCTATTTGTTTTAATTGCTTCTGTTAATTTTTTAACTGAAATAACTTCAAATTTAGCAACAACAGCAATGTTGCTACCCATTCTGTATCCAATGGCTATGACTATAGATGTACATCCATTTATTTTAATGGTTTCAGCTGCAGTAGCTGCTTCCTGTGCATTTATGTTACCTGTTGCTACACCTCCAAATGCTGTTGTTTTTGGGTCTGGTTACTTACGTATTCCTGATATGGTACGTGTTGGAATCTGGATGAATGTTCTTTCAATAATTTTATTGAGTGTTTTTGTATATTATGTACTGCCTTATTTATGGGAGTTTGATCCATTAGTTTTTAAGATTCCACAATAAACTCTTTAAAGTTTTATATCAAAACTATAATTAATACGTTTTAAGTCTAATGAATTATTTGAGGATATTTTTTATTTTGTTTTTCATAAGTTTTAAGGTAAGTTCTCAAAATATTAATTATTCACAGTTTTACTCTTCTCCTTTGAATTTAAACCCAGCAATGACTGGACTAGGTGAGTTTGGTAGATTAGGTATTATTTATAGAAATCAGTGGCCTAATATTGGTGATGGTTTACACTATGTTTCTTCTTGGGTTGATTATAATTTTTTGAAATCTAATTTTTCTTTAGGCTTAAATTTTTCAAAGGAGAATCAAAATGTTTCTAATTTATCAACCTCTAACATATCTCCGTCATTATCATATGAAATAAATCTTAATTATAGCTGGGTACTAAAATCTGGAATTCAATTTTCATATTCAAATTCAAATTTTAATAGTAATAATTTAGTTTTTTTTGATCAATTAGGTCAGGATGGTATTATATCCTCGACCAATGAAAGTTTAGTTTTATATGATAGAAGAAGTTATTTAGGAGTTTCAGTTGGATTATTAGCTTATTCAAAAAACATGTGGATTGGTGGCTCATTGTTTAATCTTAATAGGCCTGATATTTCTTTTTTGGATGAAAATTTTAAAATTGATAGATTATACTCTCTTCATTTTGGATATAATTTTGAAGAAATAAAATTATCACCATCTGTTCATTATAAACAACATTCTGTATTTAGGCAATTGGATATTGGTACATACTTAAATTTAAACCCAATTAGTATAGGCTTATGGTACAGGGGCATACCAATTGATTCTAATAATAACTTAAATTCTTTGATAGGATCATTAAGTTTAAATACTAGCAATTTTAATATTGCTTATAGTTATGATTATAATTTAGCTGATATTTCTAATATTACAGGTGGATCTCATGAAATTTCATTAATATATAATTTCCATTTTTTTGGAAAAAAACTACCACCAAAAAATGTTAGATTTTTAGAATGTCCTATACCTAATTTTTAAGTAATTTTAATAATGATTTCTGAAGTAATTCTCCAAATAATATTTGCAATTATTATTTTAAATTATTTAGTTGACCTACTGAGTGGTATTCTTAATTATAAAAGTTTTAATAATAAACTTCCTGATAATGTTAATGATATTTATAATCAAAAAGAATACAAGAAATCTCAAGAATATAAAAAAGAAAATTTCAAGTTTAACTTGATTGCATCTACATTTAGTTTTATCATTTTAATTATTGTTTTATATAATGGTTATTTTGGAAAACTAGATTCAATTCTAAGAAATTATACTTTTGAAAATGAAATTAGCCCTTCGATATTATTTTTCTTTTCAATTTATTTCATTAATGATTTTATTTCTATTCCATTTCAACTTTATAGAGTTTTTGTGATTGAAGAGAAATATGGTTTTAATAATATGACTATAGGCACTTTCATATTTGATAAAATAAAAGGGTATTTTTTAACTATAATAATCGGTTTAGTATTATTAGTTCCTGTACTCATTCTAATATTACTTTATCCTCAAAATTTCTGGATATATACTTGGATTCTTTTATCAGTATTTATGATTTTTCTCAATATGTTTTATACCTCTTTAATAGTTCCGCTATTCAATAAGTTAACTCCCTTAGAAGATGGGGATTTGAAGAAAAGTCTTAATGAATATGCTAATAATGTTGGTTTTTCCTTATCAAATATTTTTGTGATTAATGGTTCTAAAAGGTCAAATAAGGCAAATGCTTTTTTTACTGGTTTTGGAAAGAATAAAAAAATAGTTTTATATGATACATTAATTAAAAATCATACAGTTTCTGAATTAGTAGCTGTTCTTGCTCATGAAGTAGGTCACTATAAATTAAAACATGTTATATCAAATTTATTTGTTTCAATTATTACAACAGGATTAATGCTTTTTTTAATGTCTAAAATTTTATTTAATAGTGAAGTGAGCTATGCTTTAGGTGGTAACGTATCCTTTAGACATTTAGAGATATTAGCATTTTTTATCTTATATACTCCTATAAGTAGAGTAATTAATATTTTGGCATTCATTAAAAGTAGAAAGAATGAATATGAAGCTGATAATTTTGCTGTCAAAACTTATAAGAAGTCACCAATGATAAGTGCATTAAAAAAATTATCAAGAGATAACCTTACAAATCTCACTCCTCATCCATTATTTGAATTTATTAATTATTCTCACCCATCTTTAAGTAAAAGACTTAAGTCAATTGAGAAGATTATTTAATTATAAAACCTTTTCTATTCCAAATCCATCAAGTCTATTTCTATAATAGAAAAGCATTTTAATATTCTTAATAATTATTTTATCTTTTTTAAATTCTAAAGGCCTTATTGCATGATAAAGTCCTAAATTTTTGCATCCTATTTTTATTTGATCATCGATAGAAAGTAGTAGTTCATCAGAAATTTTTAATTTTTTCTTCTCGGATATTTTTTTTATATACTCTAATACAACTTTATATTTTGTTTTAAAAAAAATAGTATTGATAGTAAGTTCATCCTCAGGGAGATCAATTATATTTTGAATCTCCATTTTTCTAAATTTTTTTCTGATAATTTCAAAGGATATAAATGATAATATTAAACTTGAAAAAACAACGGTACCTGCCATAAGTTCATTTATTATTTTTTCTGATAAAGTATTAAGAATCTCTGTTTTATTATTTTTTTCTATTGATAAACCATTATTATTTATTGGGTTCCCTTCATTATCAAGAATATTTCCATAAATATCTAGAGGATTTCCAAAAGATACAGCCATTCTATTTGAACGGGTAAAATACTTGATTAAAAAGGTGAAAATTTTAAAAGTATTTGAATATCCTAAATCTTTATTAAGCTTATTTTTAGACAGGTGTTGATTTATTAAAGCAGGTCCTTCTAAAACAAATTGATAATTGAATGTGACAGGAACGATATAAATTTTTTTATTTACCTTATTTAATTCTTTCTGAGCTTCAAGAGTACTTCCTAATAATCCAAGTTTTAAGTTTTTCTCTATGGAACCCGACCTTGATCTAGTGCCTCCAGGATAAAATAAATTATGGCAACCGTTAACTATTGCTCTTTCAGTATATGTTTTTAAAGTTTCTAAATATAGAATATGTTTTTTTCTTCTATCAACTTTATAGGCTCCCAAGCTATTGAAGAAATAAGCAAAAATTTTCAAATTATAAAGTACCAAACCTGCCCCATACATGAAAGCTGGTAATCCTAAATGAGAGATAATCCATCCGATTAAGGCAGAGTCTAAATGAGAGAAATGAGTTGGGACCATAACAATTGTTCCCTTTTTTGATAATTTTCTTAATCTCTTATGTTTTCCAACTATTTGAATTGTACTATCAAGGTTTAAACCTCCAAAAGGATTTCTTAATCTAGCAGTATTTAATAATCTAGCAAGAAATGAGGTTATTAGTCTTCTTGCGAATCCATGATGACTTCTTCTAAAATTTCCAGTTATTTCTTTTGTATATCTATCAATTATAATAGGTAATATTTCATCTTTTATTCTTTTATTATTTCTGTCATTTTCAAATGCAACAATTTTTTCTTTGAGAGAGTACCAAAACTTTTTATCATCTGCTGGATCAGCTTTCCACGAAATATTTGAAATCCTTAATTTTTCTTTATAAACAGTATTTATAATTTCATCATATAGATCTTCAGGTTTTATTTTTTCAAGTATTTTTTTTTGAGACTTTTGAGAAACCTCATTCATAAAACCATTTCTGTCATTAAATAGTTGAACTATTGGCCAAAACTTTGATTGTTTTACAATCTTTTTATATCTCTTTTTTTTGTTTTTTTTTATATCGTTCATCTTTTTTCAAATAAATGACGTAGTATATAAAGTTAATTCAAGTTACTGTTTTTTTTATGAATCTTACTGATATTGAATGGCCCATCAAAAATGAGATGAATGATTTTAAATCAAAATTAAAATCATCTCTTTCCAGTAATAATCCAATAATTGATACAGTAGTAAACTACATTTTAAAGAGAAAAGGAAAACAAATTAGACCAATTTTTGTCTTTTTAACAGCTGGATTAAATGGAAAGATTACAGATTCTACATATAGAGCAGCAATTTTAATTGAAATCTTACATACAGCAACTCTAATTCATGATGATGTTGTTGATGATTCAAACTATAGAAGAGGATATTTTTCAATTAATGCTTTATGGAAAAGTAAATATTCAGTATTAATTGGAGACTATTTACTTTCTAGAGGGTTAGAACTATCAGTTCAAAATAATGACTTTCTTTTTTTAGGCGTTTTATCAAATGCTGTAAAAAAGATGAGTGAAGGTGAAATCACTCAATTAAAAAAGTCTAAAAGTTTAGATATTGATGAAGAAACATATTTTAAAATTATTAAAGAAAAAACTGCTAGTCTTTTTTCTTCTTGTTGTAAAATGGGAGCTATTTCATCAAATGTTTCTAAAAAAAATATTGATTTAATGGAACAATTTGGTTTAATGGTAGGTCAGGCTTTTCAGATAAGAGATGATCTATTCGGATACTTATCTTATGATACTGGAAAACCTTCATTAAATGATTTCAAGCAAGGAAAAATTACTCTACCATTAATACATTCACTTTCAAAAGCTACATCTAGAGAAAAAAATGAAATAATTAAGAATTTAAAAGATTATAAGTCAATAGATCAAATAATTTCATATGTCAAAGAAAATAATGGTATTGAGTATAGTGAAAAAATTATGAAAAATCTTGTTGATAAAGCCTCATCTATTTTAGAAAAATATCCAGAATCAGAGTATAAAAAAAGTTTGAAAAAACTTTTAAGTTATATCATCATCAGAGAAATATAATTTTTTTTATAATAACGTGGGAGAAAGTGGGAGAAAGTGGTGTAAAATGTCTAAATGTTTGTTACATTTGTCATTAAGTGGTTTATATAATACTCTGATATGGCTTTTTTCACAGGCGAACATGAGTGTAAATTAGATGCTAAGGGTAGACTGGTTTTACCTTCAAGGCTAAAATCAGTCTTGCCTGAAGCTTCTAAGAAAAGTATAATTGTCAGAAAGGGTTTTGAATCCAATTTGATAATTTATCCTATTACTGAATTTCAAAATATTTACACAAGGATAAGTTCATTAAATGAATTTAGTTCTGAACAACGTAAATTGAAGAGAAATTTATTTAGTGGCATTTCTCAAGTTGATTTTGACTCAAATGGCAGGTTTCTAATTCCTAAGAATATGATATCTCATTGTGAAATCGAGAGAGATGTAATTTTGATAGGTGTTGGAAATATCATTGAATTATGGGATCCGAAGAAATATAAAAATAATTTAATCAAGGATAGTAAAGAATTCTCAACCCTTGCTCAAAAATATTTAGACTTTTAATGATTTATGAAATATCATGTTCCAGTATTACTTAATGAGTCAGTTAATGGATTAAGTATAAAGCCCGAAGGAACATATATTGATTTAACTTTTGGAGGAGGTGGACACTCTAAGTTAATATTAGAAAAACTAAATTTAAATGGTAAATTATTTTCTTTTGATACAGATGATACTGCAATAAAAGAAAATAGTCTTGCTAATAATAATTTTCATTTAATCAAAAGCAATTTCAAATTTTTTGATCTTCATATTAAGGAGAGAGGAGTAAGTAAAGTAGATGGAATTCTTGCTGATTTAGGCGTATCATCCCATCAAATAGATAATAAAAAAAGAGGGTTTTCTTATATGGGAGATCATAAATTAGATATGAGAATGTCAGCTCAAAATGAAATATCAGCTGAGCAAATACTAAATAATTATGATGAAGAAAGTCTTCAAAATATTTTATATAAATATGGAGATATAAAAAACTCAAAAATTATTGCTAAAGAAATAGTTACATATAGAAACAAAAAAAAAATAATAAGTAATTATGATCTCTTAGATGCAATCAGAAATATTTCAGAGAAAAAATTAAGTTATAAGTTTTTATCAAAACTATATCAAGCTATTAGAATTGAAGTAAATGATGAGATAAATTCATTAAAAGAAATCTTGAAGAAATCAGTCGAATTCTTAAATAGTTCAGGGAGGTTGGTTGTCATTTCTTACCATTCAATTGAAGATAGATTAGTTAAAAACTTCATCAATAAATCAAGTTTT
>CEQM01074295.1_pt1 | contig 13684 bp, 12 predicted proteins | sample 531111 | NCBI WGS metagenome assembly CEQM01 (sample SAMEA2621278, study PRJEB7988) | marine metagenome | biome: marine biome (ENVO:00000447); feature: deep chlorophyll maximum layer (ENVO:xxxxxxxx); material: "saline water (ENVO:00002010), including plankton (ENVO:xxxxxxxx)" | depth 120 m
TCATTGAGATTGCTGACTTTACCAGAATTCGTACAAGACTTAGTCGAAGCAGGAGAGTTGCAGGCTGGGCACGCTAGGGCATTGGTAGGAAATAATGAAGCAGAGAAACTGGCCAAAAAGATATTAGATAAAGGCTTGTCGGTTAGACAGGCTGAATTGCTTACCAAAGATCCTAGTCAGGGGACAAAAAGAATACAGAAGAAAAAGCCCAAGGATCCTGATACTCTTGCATTAGAAAACGATTTATCACTCATGCTTGGGCTGAAGGTATCTATTACATTTAATGGTGATGGTGCTAAGGGCGGTTTAATTTCTTTTAGATACTCCAGTCTTGATCAGCTAGATGATATCCTTCAACGTTTAAATAAATAATAAAATACGCGTTGGTCATGTTATTTCTATATTTGTTATGAATATCCTATAAGTAATTGATAATATTAGTGTTTTATCTTTTCTTTATCTTTGATTTCTTAGCAAATTGACTAATAGAAAGTAATGCGCGGTCACATGCTAAAGGACCAGGTATGTTTCCTTTTATGATGGATATTTCTGCTTCTGTTAGCCGTAATAGTGATGATTCTATAAGTTCTATCGACCATATGTTTAATTGTGTTTTAAAACGGCTGGTTGCCCGCCAGAATATTGGCGGTTTAAGTTGCTTTATGGCTGTATCAACAGATATGCCAGCATTTATAGCAGAGAGTACGAAGTGTAGTCTTTGAAAGTGCCTTTGTGCACTTCGGATTACATTAATGGGATTACTACCATTCTCCCATATTCTGTTCAGGTTTAACATAAGGATTTCATAATTTCCTTCAGCTGCTCCTAGAATAACCTCATCGTTTGTGGCTTCAGCATTATCCCCCAAACAATCCATCACCATTTCTTCTGTAAGTTCTTGGTCAGGGCCGACAAATGTAGTTAGTTTCTCTATTTCTTGTTGATTTAATAGTCTGTCATTTCCAAGTAAGTTTAGTATTGTATTAAATGCTCCAGGCATACTCTTTATATTTTCTTCTTCTAATGCTTTGGAGATAAGCATTGATGTAGTTGCTTTGTCATCATCATAGCATGGCAAGGCAGCACAACCTTCATTTTGTTCAAAGAAACGCCTTAAAGATGATCGGGGAGATAAATTGTCAGATCCAATTATTACTAGAGCAGCAAGTGGATGGTTTGCTGAATCGTCGTCGAGAACATTTTTTATTGATGGTAATATCTCTTCCCCCGAGCCACGTACGACAAGTACACGCCTTTCTCCATTGAATGAAATAGCTAGAACTTCATCAAGTAGTAAGGATTTTTTATTAATTATGTTTTGTGTATTAATATCAATGACTTGAAAGGGATCTGATGGGGTAGTAGTAACCCTATTTGTTATGAGAGATATGCGTTCGCGTACTAATCCACTATTAGGCCCATATACAAGTACAGCGCGTAAGTCATCTTTAAATGAGTTTATATAGTTATTTACCTGATTAGCGGCTATTTTCACATTTCGTCCAGAGTATTTAAAATTTATTTAACTTTTTCAAATTTAAAAATATAAATCTCATAATAATCTATATTTTCTTAAACTTCACATTAAGGAGCTAGTTCCTAATAACACTCAACCTTGAACGGATTTCCGTTGCTAGGTCCTTTGCTGCCCTTTTTTTCGCATCTGTCATTACGCTCATAGTAGCAAAGTCTGCGTCTAATATATTGTAACTGATAACAGAGCGCGCAGAGCCTACAAATACTACTTTTTTAGTACTCAATTCTATTAGTTTAAAAGACGCTTTTACAATTAAATCAGTTCTTGTTTCTGTTGTGTCTTTGCGAACTCCTAAATTTCTACTAGTTTCAGATATGGATATATTTAATGAATAACTAGGTGCGTCTGGAGCTCCGTATGGCGTTAATTGGTTAAAAAGTTCTATTCTAAGTAATTGTCCTATTCTTTCCGGGATAGGAGCTATCACTACTTTTTGTAAGTTTAAAACAGAATGATGGTTTGCATTATTTTGTTTATGAAGTGGAGAAAACCCGCAATTAGCTAGTAAAGCTAATACTGAAACTATGGCAAGAAATTTAAACAACAAAATTTACCAATTTATCAGGAACGAAGATTACTTTACGAACTTTACGTTTTCCAATAGATGCCTGTACATTTGGCATAGAATGAGCAAGCTCTTCAGCACTTTTTTTGTTAATGCCAGCCTCAACGTTAATTGTTCCTCTAAGTTTCCCCCCCACTTGGATTGCCAATGTAACTTTATCATCGGTAATCAATTTCTCTTCGGCGTTAGGCCAATCCATATTTGTTAGTAGGGTTTTATGTCCTAGTTTTTGCCACATATCTTCTGCCAGGTGTGGTGTCATTGGTGAAAGTAGTCTCACAAGTGTTTCTAGTGATTCCCTTATTGCCCATGATATGTCATGTTCTAAATTATCAAGATCAACAGAAGATATAGCGTTAGTTAGTTCATATAGCCTGGCGACTGACTTATTAAAGTGGAAATTTTCATAATCCCCAGTAACGCCTGCTATTGTTTTATGGGTGATTTGCCTTAATTCTAAAGCTGTAGTACTGAATTCTTTAGGTTTAGTTGTTTTGGGAATACCTATGAGGGGGAGGCGGTCATCAATTATACGAGCTACTCGGTTTATATAACGAAACGCTCCTTCTATTCCTGCATTTGTCCACTCCATATCACGATCAGGAGGGCTATCTGATAAAATAAACCAACGAGCCGTATCTGCACCGTAGTGTTCTATAACGTCAGTCGGGTCAACAGTATTTTTCTTGGATTTAGACATTTTTTCAACGCGACCAATTTCAACAGGCAAACCTGTATCAGCGCGTTCTATTTTATTCTCATTTGTATGAATAACATTTTGTGGTTCTACCCAATTACCTCCAGAATCCCTAAAAGTGGCGTGATTAACCATACCTTGTGTAAAAAGCCCCGAAAAAGGTTCATCTATTTCTATGTGACCGCTTTGTTGCATAGCCCGCATAAAGAACCTTGAATATAGAAGGTGTAATATAGCATGTTCGATACCACCTATATATTGATCTACAGGCAGCCAGTATTGGGCTGCTTTGGGATCTACAGGCACTTTTGAATCGGGGGAACAGAATCGAGCAAAATACCATGAAGAATCCATAAATGTATCGAAAGTGTCAGTGTCGCGTTGCGCAGCTTTTTTACATTTTGGGCACTTAACGTTTTTCCAGGTTTCATGACGATCAAGGGGATTTCCATGACCAGAGAAGTCTATATCATCCGGAAGTATTACGGGTAATTGATCTCTAGGCACTGGAACTAGGCCACAATCCTCGCAATGAACGATGGGTATAGGGCATCCCCAGTATCTTTGGCGTGATATTAACCAGTCTCTAAGGCGATAGTTGGTTGTGCCTTTACCTTTTTTTTCCAATTCAAGGCGTTCAATAATTGCTCTTTTAGCTTTTTCAACATCTAAGCCATCTAGAAATTCTGAGTTTTCTAGCCTACCTTCGCCAATATACGCTTCATTAGTTATGGTAAATTTATCAGCGTTTTCGTCCGGTGGAACAACTACTGGTATTACAGGAAGTCTGTACGTTAGTGCAAAATCTAGGTCCCGCTGATCATGTGCTGGACATCCAAATATAGCCCCTGTGCCATACCCCATTAAAACAAAATTAGCTGTATACACAGGTAGATCTTTATCTAAGAATGGATGCTTTACTCTTAAGCCAGTATCAATTCCTTTCTTTTCAGCAGTTTGTATCGCTTCTTCACTAGTGCCTAGTTGTCTACATTCTTCAACAAATTCTTCAATTTCTGTATTTTTCTTAGCAAGCTCTTCAGTAATTGGGTGGTCGGCAGCTATTGCACAAAAACTAGCTCCGAATATTGTGTCAGGCCGAGTTGTGTAGACTTTTAGAGGATTTTTACGGCTTGTTTCTGTGAACTTAAATTCTATGTAGGCCCCTTCAGAACGGCCTATCCAGTTTTCTTGCATGGTTCGGACCTTCTTAGGCCACCTATGCAAATGATCCAGTTTTTTAAGTAAATTATCATTATAAGATGTTATACGACAGAACCATTGTGATAAGCGGCGGCGCTCAATTAGTGCTCCTGAACGCCAACCCTTGCCATCTATAACTTGTTCATTGGCAAGTACCGTGTGGTCGACCGGGTCCCAATTTACCCAGCCCTCCTCTCTGTAAATTAGGTTTTGTTCCATAAAGTCAAGAAACATAGTTTGTTCGTGTTGGTAATATTTAGGATCGCATGTTGCTATTTCACGAGTCCAATCAATTGAAAGCCCCATTGCCTTTAATTGATTGCGCATGGTGGAGATATTTTTATATGTCCACTCTGCGGGATGTATCCCTTGTTCCATGGCTGCATTTTCTGCAGGAAGGCCAAATGCATCCCAGCCCATTGGATGCAGCACATTAAAACCCCTGGCTCTTTTATAACGAGCTATTACGTCCCCAAGTGTATAACACCGCAAATGCCCCATATGAATTCGACCGGATGGGTAGGGAAACATTTCAAGGACATAATATTTTTGCTTCTCCGGAGATTCTATCGCGGAAAAGGCAGCTTCTTTTTCCCATGCGCTTTGCCACTTGGCCTCCGATTCTCTGAAATTATAACGAGGCATAATTTATGGACTCTTGAGACATAATATATCTTTTAATTCTACTGAATATTTTGATCAGGAGAAATGAGGTTTTAATCATATTAATATATAATGAGTTAATTAGTATTATTGATTTTTTGATGAAACACGGAGTTCTCTTGCACGGCTTAATATAGCATCTTCTAACTGAGAGTTTGTGGTATCATCTAAGTAAGCATTAACCCAACCTGTATTTTTCTTATATTCTTGCTTGAATGCAGAAATACGAATTCCATCAGACCTGAGCTGGCGCCCAATTAAATAAGCAGTTACTTTTAAGCGTTCATTAGGACTTTCAGGCGGTGTATACCAATCAGTTATAATAACTCCACCGAATGGATCTGCCGATGAAAGGGGTAAAAATGAAAGCGTATCAAGAGAAGCGCGCCATAAGAAGCCATTAATATTAATGTCAGAAGCTCTTCCAGGTTCAGTATCACGATTGCCACCTAATAAATTAATATCCCCAAATAGTTTTCCTGCCTTAGGGCGGCCGTCATCATACTTATCTAGTTCGGGTGGTTGAATATCCAAACCACTACAGGAGGTTAGTAAAAATATGGGTGTAATTATAATTAGTATAAAGCTAAAATTTGCCTTCATTTTTTAAACCAAAAATTGTTTGTTTATTATATTAAATATACTTATTTCTATACAATAACAGAGAATTTTGAACAAAAAAATAGGGCGGCAGAAAAACTGCCGCCCTATCATAATAATTCTATAACAATATGTCTTAGAATATAAAGAAGTTTGTTAGTATAACAGCTTGCTGATCATTATCAGCTGCGCCAGTTTTCTCTAGCTTGGCGCTGTTATAGTCAGCCCTGAGTAGCCAACCTGGAGCCATTACCTTCTGGAAACCTAAGCCCCATCTGGTTACGTCTTGGGAAACACTAGATGATACATCTTGTGATCCAGCACCATACCAGATACTGGCTTTAGTTCCCTTGCCCATGTTGTAGCCACCGCCAACGGCATACCAGCTACCACCTTCACCACCGGCAGCAAGTTGTGCAGCTGTTTGATCTAAGTCTCCGTTATCACGGAAGTTAGCACCAACACTGATTTTACCCATTGTGAGACGGGCACCTGCGGCTAGGACATCATGTTGTTTACCGCCAGCATTTTCAGCGTCTGCAGATTCATGCACTATAGAAGCATTAAATCCTACATCATTGAACTTACCACCATATTTTAGACCCATTTCAATAATGTTTTCATAAGATCCGTTGTTGTCTTTTTCACCAAAGCTGGAGCCATTTGCTTTATGATCTGGTGTAAAGGATATACCGGCTTGAAAACCTGAGAACTTAGGTGTTTGATAGGTGATCTTTGTGGCATCAGCTGAAGTCCATGGCTGCCAGTCAGTACGCGCTATATATTTAGGCAATCCACGCGTTACTTTGGCTAAGCCCATGAGACCACCGAATGGGCCTGATGCACCAGCGTGCGTTTTATGGGCGCCTTCTAACCATTGGTTAGATACACCATCTTGATCACCTAGTGTAACTGCTCCGAAATCACCTTTAAGGAAGGCATAGATTTCGTCAGCGTTACCTGTGGCATTTGTATTTACTTCCAGCTCAACTCTGACACCGTATGTGATGCCATTGTCGCTTTTGTTTGTAGCTTTTACCCAGAGCTCGGCTTCAGGCATATTTAGCCCATAACCTCTCGTGAAGCCATCTGCTCCACCATCGAGCACGTGACCTTGGAAAAAAACCATACCATTTAGGTTCACGGAATAATTCTTTCCGGTCCCCACTGAGCCAGCCATTGCTGGCGCACTTAGCAATGCAGCACCAACTATGGCTGTGCTTGCTAGAAGAGCTTTATTCATATTGATTAACCTCATATAAAATCTTGGACTTGCGTCCGCTTTGTTCCTAATGGAACTCGTCAACTTCCGCGTGCGGGTTTGCGTTAAAGCGGACACAATACCTCTACACTGAAGCCTTACCTGGGATAAGAGCGCGGAATTCATACAAAATGCAATGATTTCCGTAACATAAGTGTCACGATTTCATCGCACTGTTGCACAACTGCAACACGACTGCTTTGCTTGTTTATAGCCAATATATTTTTATTTTTGGATTGGTGTAAGAAACAAAGATTATTTGCTTACCTATACAGGCGCTATAGCCTTCATGGCCACCATGTTTGATATTAGTTTTTCACAATCATAATTCGATAGCTTGGGATGTTCTAAAATAAGTTGTTCTAATGAAAAATTTCCTTTTTTAATAATCCAAGAAATCGGACTCTCAAGTCCATGAGGTATCTCAACCCCACCTTTTTCACTTTGTAATATAAATTTATTATTTTTCTTTATTACTTTAAGACTGCTAACTATAACTGTAAACTCATCATTATTGGTTTTGCTATAGGCGTCTTCCGGTAAGTTAAATCCCCCTCGGTAGTAACGAAAATCTTTTATATAAGCGTCTAAATTTCCATAAAGTTCTGCACTGGTGGATATATTTTGCAGTTTACTTAGTATTTTTTTCATCCATTTTTTTCTGCCTTCTACTCCCTCTTCAGGCAAGGGTATATTGCTTCGAAAAAGTGGATCAGCCATAGCTTGTTCAAAAAGCAATTGTAGTATGTCGTATCCAATTATATGAGTAAGACCATAAGAGAGGTGTATAGCACCATCACTTGATGCTAGTGCATCATGGTATTGTCCCCTAGGAATGTAAAGTAGATCGCCTGGTCTTAAAGTAATCTCTTCGAGTAAAGGCCCACGATTTTTTATATGGTATTCTTTACTTAGGCTATTTGTTGCCTCATCAGAAATAGGGTTTTTTAGACGTCCTTCATAGATACGCCAAATTTTCTCTCCTGCAATATGTATAGCAAAAACTTCATGATTATCGAAGTGAGTGTCAAATGCTTGGTGTTGATTCCAGGAACAATATAAGTTGGCTTGTGCCCGTCCCCCGGTGCGCTTTTCTAGAGCGTTTGAAATCGCTGATGTTCCGGGCCAGAGTGCATCGATATCATTAGCCACCAAAGAAGCCCCTCTTTTGAGCCAGCTTTTAACTTTTTCAGCATCTGGCTGTAGACTGGTTTGGTTATTTCTATCAATAGCTTGGCGACAGTATTGGTCGGCTGGTATTGGTGAGGTGTCAAGATACACTGCTAAAGACGTTGAACTCCAGATCGTAGTCATATTAAGCAGGTTAGTGAGAATTTCCCATGACATTGCTTCGGCGAATTTATTCGGCTCATTAGCAGGGATGTGGAGGTGTTTTTTGTCATGATATAAACTGAAAAATTTGTCCTCGGAAATAGGTGAGATAATTTCAGCAAAAGATTCTTTAATATTTGTCATAGCAACCAATATAATAAGTTATGCCTAATAATTAAATTCTAAAATTTGTTTTGTTCGCACTTGAAGGGTAACATTTAATTAAAAAGTGATAGATATGACCGCAGATGTTATCAAAAATATAGACCTTGTTGAATACCAAATATCAGAAGCAGCGAAGGTCTCTGGACGCTTAAGAGCCGATATCACACTTATTGCCGTAAGCAAAGGGCAGACATTAGATCGTATTAATTCTGTTTTATCTTCTGGGCAACTTTTTTTTGGAGAAAACAGAGTTCAAGAAGCTCAAAAACATTGGCTGTCTAGACGTAAAGATTATCAAATGGAATTACATTTAATTGGACCCCTGCAAACTAATAAAGTTACTGCTGCTGTTGAATTGTTCGATGTTATTCAAACAGTAGACCGTCCCAAACTAGTTGTTGAACTTGTTAAAGCATTCGATAAGTTGGGCTTTGAGCGTGATTGTTTTGTACAAATTAATACCGGAGAAGAAGCACAAAAGAACGGTATTTTTCCTGAGCAAGCAGACTCATTTATAGCTTATTGTCGATCGAATGGAATTCCAGTATCAGGTCTTATGTGTATTCCACCAGCATCAGAGACTTCAGCACCACATTTTGCTTTGCTAAGAACAATAGCTGAACGAAATGGTGTGTTAAAATTGAGTATGGGTATGTCAGCTGATTTTGAAACGGCAATAACCCTAGGGGCGACGCATATACGTGTGGGAACCGGAGTTTTTGGCCCTCGACAAGTGCTTTAAGCGAATATTTTATTAATATTGCATTATATTAATTGACGATTTTTTCGTTATGTGCGGCAATATACTAATGAGCGTTTTTTTAGCCAAAGCAATACAGCCTTTTGTTGGCTTATAATCTCTGGTGCTACAATGCATGAATATTGCACTGCCATAAGGAACACGAGCTGGGTTATCGTTGTATCCAATTACTAATATGACATCATATAGATTGTCTTTGCGCCATAATAATTCATATGAACCAGAAAATGGTAGTTTCACCATACGGTTATATTCGTCGTGGGAGGGATCATCGCACCAGGCATCTATGGGAGACAGTGCTTTTGTTGGTAATTTACTAATTGGTCTATCAATTCTATCGGGTCGATATAGAATTTTTCGTATTAAGAAATTACCTACAGGAGTTGTTCCATCACCCTCTCGCTTTTTAAGTTTGGCGCCGTTGTAACCTATAGAACATTTATATTGCCGGCCTCGGAAAATTAGTTGGGAAGCCCTATCTATATAGGGTGAAACAAAAATCTGCGTTTCATTACTTGTAGCTGTTTTCAACATTAAATCCTACAATAGATGACCACCTTTGGTTTGTTTCGTTTCTAAGTAGCGTTCACTATATTGATTAGAGGGAAATGCATGGGGAACCCTTTCAACTACAGCTATACCCTTTTCTATCAGGGCATCTATTTTTTGGGGGTTATTAGTTAACAAACGTACACTTGATACCCCTAATTGCTCTAAAATTTCAGCAGCTGGTTGGTATATTCGTTCATCAGGGTCAAAACCTAATTGTTCATTAGCATCTATAGTATCAAAACCTTTATCTTGCAGTTCATAAGCTCTAAGCTTATTAACTAACCCTATACCGCGTCCCTCCTGTGCCATGTATAGTAATAACCCTCCACCTGATTTGTTTATCTCTGAAACAGCTCCTCGCAATTGATCCCCACAGTCGCATCTTAAACTACCTAGCAAGTCTCCGGTAAAACATTCAGAGTGAATCCTAATAAGACAATCACTTTTAGGGTCAAAGTTGCCTATTATTATAGCTAGGTGTTCACGCCCTCCATCTGGTGGGCGAAATGCAATAACCCTCGTATTTTCTGAATCACTAAGCGGTACAGTAGCTTCACCCACACACTCTAATGTTCGAGCTTCAGCTTCCCGATATTGACTAATATCACCTAGCTCTACCACCAGAAGAGATTCAGTGTTAGCCCAGGAGGGTAAGTAAGCCATTCTTTCTTTTGGCAGGGTAGCTACCACTGTAGCTGGTAATAGTCTTGCTAACTTAGCTATTTCAATTGCTCCTAACTCGGCTGCACCTGGTTCTGTGTCAGGATCAATAAGGTCAATTGTTACAACTGATTTATAATTATCAGGTTGACGCCCTGCGGGATCTGCCATCATGCGAACGACCTCAGCAGTTATTGTATGGCTCAAGCTAATTCTTACTGCTCCATTTATTTGGTCAGTCAAACCTAAAATCGTAGCTCTTCTTGCGGTTAATAATAGAGAAGGTGTGTTTTTTGAAAGAGCAGCCATGCGTGCGAGTGCATCTCGCGTGCAGCCCTCTGCAGCTTGCACTATTATTGCATGCTCTTTACCTGCTACGACGACCATAGCACCGCGGCGTAAATCAGATATTGCCCTTTCCGCAGATTGTAATGTTAACGGAAGTATGTTCACTTCTTAGCTCATCCTACTTTTTGGTGTTATTAGTTAAATATACTTTTATTGATGACTTAGATTACCTGTTTGCAACCCAATACTAAAGAATTATATAACAGATTTATCGCAGAAGATTGATAACGTAAAAATATATTGTTTAAAAAATTAAATCTACATTGTACTAAATATTTTTAGCTTGTTAACTACCAAAACTATTCTTGTAAATGTAAAGTTCTGATAGAAAGTATTTTAGCGGTGTATTAAATTTTTTGAATAACATATTAAATTATAAAGCTATGAGGGTTTATGTTATTAATTTAATTTTGTACCGGAGATTTTCTCATGGTAACTAAAAAGACAGTTTTGCTAGTATGCCAAGATGATAATTTACGTGTAGCCCTAATAGAACAACTGCAAAGCTATAGCGAATTTCAAGTTATAGAATCTTCCGGCGCTATAGAGTTAATTCAAATATCTGAGAAGTTAAATTTTGATGTTATCATTTTAGATTCTGAATTACAGGATATAGATTGCTTATCTGCTATTCGATTAATTAGGGATAGAGATTCTGAAGCTGTAATAATAATGATATCGGGAAATGATACTATAGAAAATAAAGATTTATATGAAGAAGCAGGGCTAGCTGATTATATTATTCGTCCTTTCCGTTTTAATGAGTTTCTCGAGCTAATTCGTGTTCGCATAAGACAAAAGGAACAAGGAGAGTCCAACTTAATACCTATTGGACCCTATCTATTTCAGCCCGCGCGTAGTTTGCTAATCGATGATGATGACCACAAAATAAAATTGACTGAAAAAGAAGTGGCGATCATAAAATATCTATATAAATATAAAAATTCAGTAGTTAGTCGTGACAGGTTATTAGAAGAAGTTTGGGGTTATAACGCGGCTATTACAACGCACACATTGGAAACACATGTTTATAGACTGCGACATAAAATCGAAGCTGACCCATATAATGCTGAAATTCTTGTTACTGAACCGGGTGGTTATCGTCTAATTATCTAAATTTAAGGTGTTAATTCTTTTGTGCGGCTGGATAGCATGTAAAGATAAAACGCAGTTAAGGTGCAAATCGCTGTAATTGCTCCAAATGTATAGGCCACCACTATCCAATCACCACTAGACTTAAATATAGCTACAGCGATAAGAGGTCCTGCGAGAATACCAATATAACGACCTGTCAGCACTATTGCGAAAGCTTGAGTATCTGCTCTGTGCCCGCCCAGTAAGACTGATGGTAATGCCCAGAGGCACGTGGGAGTTATACCTGCGGCTATTCCCCATGCCACTAGACTAATAGTGCCTGTTAAAGTGTTATCAGAAAAAGGAACAAGTAACCACGAAACAGCTTGTAGCGAGAGAGCAAATAACAAAAGAGGAAAAAACCTTACGCCTGCCTTTATAACGAAGCCCGTCAATAAGGCGAAAACTAAAAGTATAACAACTGGTATTTGATTTATTAGAACAGCTCCATCGGCGGTAAAGCTGCGGACATCTACCAGGTAAACTGGAAGCCAGGTAAAATAAGCCATGAATTGTGCCTGCCACAAGAAAAATAGGGTGGCAGCAATGAACATAGAGATTTGTTCATTTTGATTGATCGGCGGGACTTCAGATTTGGTCTGTATTGCTTGACGACCAAAATCCTTAGAATTTTTTTTGTATATTAATAACGTCCATCCAGCGACTGCTAGAGTAGCGATAATACCGGCCCACCAAACAGGTTGCCAGTTGTTATTGGCAACTGCTGGTTGAGCAATTAGGTTGGCAGTAAGCTGTCCGATAGGTATCCATGTTGCCTGAATAGCAATTATAATTGGAAGGTGACGGGGTCCTGCATTCATATTTGCAAAGGCAGGCATACAAATAGCTAGAATTGCTGCGCCTAAGCCCTCAACAGCTCTTGATACCAACATCATAATACCGCTTTCGGGAACAGTAAGGCCTATAAGACTTCCAGCAATCATAAGAATGAATGCCCCTATTAGGTAACGCAAAGCCCCATTTTTTCTTATTTTCTTTCCAACACGTACGCTTATTGCCATGCCCGCTATTGCAAAAATTGACATGAAGCCACCCGCAATAAATTTATCATAATTATAGTCTTCAAGTAGAACGGGAAGAACAGGTGGGACTTTAAATTGAAAATATGCGGCAACAAAACCTATTACGATGCCATAGCTAACGCCATTCCAGTTCGTGGCTATGTTTTTAGTAACGGGTTGGGACATGTATTTTATTTTCGGTAAAAATTAAAAAATAATACTATTGTTTTATAAAGATGGCTGTTATCTATTCTTTTTTAAGATACCTAGTTCTGCAAAATTACGTTCACTAGTCTTGGTTATTGGTATATTATTGTCAGAAGCGGCTTGATATGCTCGGGCACAAATTTCTTCAAATTTTTCCAGATTAGATTCTATGGTAATTTTTCTTGACTTTCCCTCTAATTTTAGCTGCATCCACCCGTCCTTTTTATTTCGACGGGTTGAAAAATAACTAAGTTTTAAACCCCTTAGTTCGTTCCATTCTAATGACCTCGATATTGGGCCACTAATTATTATTTCATTTTCTTTGAAGTTAACCCGCACACTTCTTCTTAACCAGGTCTTTATCCCAAAAACCAAGAAAAGTAATGATGAGGCTATAAGTATTCCGTTAATTAATGGTTCTGCAACTATTAATATAACCGGGCATATGCACAAGCCGAATCCTATAATGGCTCTTAATATATCAGCATTAAGAGATTTAGTTGAGTACCGCAATTCAGTCATTCAGTTATCCCAAACACATCACTAGCTGATGTCCATTTTACAGCTTGGTGATACTTAGTGTAAGTGATGAATTTTTCAATAAAAACCCATGTATCTTCGTCCTGAATATCATGCTGTGAAAGTAGGCCAATTATATCTCTGCCATTATTTTTTTTAGTTCTTGTATCTTTTAAATTTATTATAGCTTTTGAGATTGATAATTGAGTACCCAGAAAGGTATGCGTATCTTTGTTATTGAGATTTCCAAATGGTGATATATGAACATTGTTTTGCTTAAGCGTTGGTGGCAACATTGGACTAGGTCTGGGCCCAAGGGAGCTTAGCCCACAATACCCTATTTCGGGTAATAATGGTATAAGTTGAGGTGCTATATGATTCCAAGGAGGCACCAGAACAGGAAGCGCTTTTGGGTGTTGGGCAAGTTTCTGCATGCCTACAGCAAGGTCGGCTAAAATA
>CEQM01054225.1_pt1 | contig 13644 bp, 11 predicted proteins | sample 531111 | NCBI WGS metagenome assembly CEQM01 (sample SAMEA2621278, study PRJEB7988) | marine metagenome | biome: marine biome (ENVO:00000447); feature: deep chlorophyll maximum layer (ENVO:xxxxxxxx); material: "saline water (ENVO:00002010), including plankton (ENVO:xxxxxxxx)" | depth 120 m
GACTTAGCTAATATTCTTAAGGCAGGAAAGCTTCCGGCACCTGCAAGGATTATTCAATCAGAAATTGTAGGTCCTTCATTAGGTGAAGAAGCAATTTCAGCAGGATTTAAATCTTTTTTAATTGCATTAGGTTTTGTTTTACTATATATGATTTTTTATTATATGCATGCTGGTCTTGCCTCCAACGTTGCATTAATTATAAATATGTTTTTTATTTTTGGAGCATTATCTGGTCTAGGCGGTGTATTAACATTACCAGGAATAGCAGGTATTGTTTTAACCATAGGTATGTCTGTTGATGCTAATGTGTTAATATATGAAAGAATTAGAGAAGAAATATCACAAGGAAAAGGTTTGACATTAGCAATAAGAGATGGTTATATGCAGGCATATAGCTCAATTATTGATGCAAATATTACAACTCTGCTTACAGGTGTTGTTTTATTTTATTTTGGTTCAGGTCCTATTAAGGGTTTTGCAACTACTCTTATTATAGGGATTTTGACTTCGCTTTTTTGTGCAATCTTTATTACTAGATTAATTTTTGAATCTAGAATTAATTCTAAAAGAACAATTAATTTTTCTAATTTCATTACTAACAATGCATTTAAAAATTTAAATATTTCTTTTATTCCTAATCGTAAACGATATTATATTTTATCAGGTTTAATCATCTCAATAGGTATATTTTCCTTATTTACAAAGGGTTTAAATCAAGGTGTTGATTTTCAAGGAGGTCGAACATATATTGTTCGCTTTGATGCCCCAGTGTCAACTAATGAAATAAGATCTTCTCTTGGAAATGTTTTTGTTACAGATAAAGGTTTGAATATGTTCCCAGAAGTAAAAACATTTGGAAATATTAATCAAGTAAAAATTACTACTAACTATATGATTGATGATTTAAGTGCAGACGAGTATGTGGAGAAACAATTAAACGATGGATTATCTTTAATAAGTGTTGATAATTATGAGATAATGAGTTCTCAACTAGTTGGCCCTACTATTGCTGACGACATAAAAAAATCTGCGGTATGGTCAATATTATTTTCTTTAATTTTAATATTCTTATATATATTATTTAGATTCAAAAAATGGCAATATAGTCTAGGTGCAGTTATTGCGGTATTTCATGATGTAATGATATTGTTATCAATTTTTTCAGTTTTCTATGGTATTTTACCTTTTTCATTAGAAATTGATCAGGCATTTATTGCAGCTGTTTTAACAGTGATAGGTTATTCTTTAAACGACACTGTTGTTGTTTTTGACAGAATTAGGGAATATATTGTAATTAAAGTAGGTGATAATAGTGATGTGATTAATCGTGCTTTAAATAGTACTTTAAGTAGAACAATAAATACATCTTTAACTACCTTTTTTGTATTACTAGTTATATTTGTTTTTGGTGGTGAAATTGTTAGAGGTTTTATGTTTGCAATTATGACAGGAGTTATTGTTGGAACTTATTCTTCACTATTTATTGCTTCTCCAATAATGTATGATACGACAAAACACGAAAAACTTGCATCTTAATTTTAAAATTTACTAATGTATTTTTTTTTATTAAATCTAGGTTTTGGTGAAATATTTATCATATTATTGATTTATTTAATATTTTTTGGATCTAAAAACTTCCCTTCTTTAATGAAAGATATTGGTAGAGTTTTTTATAAAATTAAAAATTCTATTGATGATATATATAGAGATTTTGATTCTGATTTTAAAAATTGATTTTAGTGTTTATTGATACTGTGTTAATAAAAACATAGTTATGTTGATAAATTACTATAATTAATTTTAGATATTTTTTATTTATACAATAAATTTATTGTCTAATCAATACTATTTTATTAACTAATTATTAAATTAATCTCCCATGACACCTTTTAAATTTGAATATATATGGCTAGATGGCTATCAGCCAGAAGCTAACCTTAGAAGTAAGACCAAAGTTTTAAAATTTAACAATTTTGATGAAAAAGTTTCTACTTTACCAGACTGGTCTTTTGACGGTAGTTCTACCCTACAAGCTGAAGGTAGTTTTTCTGATTGTGTATTAAGTCCTGTTAAAATATATAAAGATCCAGCTAGATTAAATGCATATTTAGTTTTATGTGAAGTTATGAATCCTGATGGTACTCCTCATAAATCCAATACTCGATCTAGAATTAAAGATGGCTTTAATGATTATTGGTTTGGTTTTGAACAAGAATATACATTAATGGATGGTTCGAGACCATTAGGTTTTCCTGAGCAAGGATTTCCAAATCCTCAAGGAATGTATTATTGCTCTGTAGGTAACAAAAATGTTGCAGGAAGAGAGATTGTTGAAGCACATTTAGATTTATGTTTAGAAGCAGGTTTGAATATTACTGGTATCAATGCGGAGGTTTTATTAGGTCAGTGGGAGTTTCAGGTATTAGGAACTGATCCATTTGCAGCAGGGGACGATTTATGGGTGGCAAGATATTTATTACACAGAGTCACTGAAGAATATGGTGTCGGTTTAGAATTTCATCCTAAACCTGTTCAAGGTGATTGGAATGGCTCAGGAATGCACTGTAATTTCTCAAATGAAAAAATGAGAGATATTGGTGGGAAAAAATATATTCATGCTATTTGTGATGCAATTGGAAAAGTACATGATGAACATATTGCTGTTTATGGTTCTTCAAATGATCAACGTTTAACTGGATTACACGAAACTCAATCTATTGAGAAGTTTAGTTATGGAGTTTCTGATAGAGGTGCATCGATTAGAATACCTATTTCTATGCCTGCTAATGATTGGAAAGGTTATCTTGAGGATAGAAGACCAGCATCAAATGCATGTCCTTATGAGATTGTTGCTGTTATGATTAAAACAGTTGAGTCTGTATCTTAAATGATGTAATTGTTCTTTTTTTTTTCCTTCTACGAAATTAATTGTTAAATTGCAGATTATAATTTTATGAATATGACAAAATTTTTTTATATGAAAGTCCAAAATTATATACTATTATTTTTTATCTCAATATCAACTATGACATTTGCTCAATCAGGTGATTTTATAAAAGGTAATAAAGCTTTTGACAATGGAGAATTTGGTAAAGCAGAAAATATTTTTAGAAACGCATATCAAAGATCAAACGATAGAGCTGAAAAAAATGAAATAGGTTTTAAATTAGCTCAATGTTATTTTTTCCTTGGAGATTTTAAAAAAGCAGAAACCAATTTTCGTAGAACTATTAAAATGAGGTATGATAACCCTTTAGTGCATTATTACTTAGCAGAATGTTATAAAGGAATGGAGAAATTTGATAAAGCACAGATTGAATATGAGAAATTTATCAAATTAGATCCAGAAAACCCTAAAGGCCCATTTGCTTTAGAATCGTTAGAGTTAACTCAGGAATGGATTCAGGATGGAAGCAAGTATAGGGTTGTAAATGCTGGAAGTGACTTGAATTCTAAAGCTGATGATTTTTCACCAGTAATTAAAGGGAAAAAAAATGACGAGTTATTTTTCACATCCTCTAGAGATGGTGTTTTAGGTAGAAGTACCAATCAGATTACAGGACAATATTTTACTGATATTTTCTCTATAAAAAAACCGGAAAAAAAAGGCAAATCAAGAAAGACATCTAGTAAAGTAGTTGCACCTCCTGATTGGGATGAAACCACCTTAACCAATATTGATGCTGGCTTAGCTGATATTATTAATTTAAAAAATTCCGAAGAAGGTGTTATTTCATTTAATAAACGTGGGAATAAAATATTTTTCACGAGATCGATTTTTACAAAAAACCGATATCAAGGCAGAAGAATTTATTCAGCCAATTTCAGAGGAAAAAAATTTAGAGATGTAACTATGGAGATGATACCAGTCGATACTCTGGTTGATGTGCATGGACCTTCAATTAGTCCTGACGAAAAGAGTCTTTTTTTTGCAGCTGAAATTGACGGAGGATTCGGGGGTTCTGATATTTATGTTAGTCGTTATGATAGAAGAAAAAAATCGTGGGGCGAGCCTGAAAATTTAGGTCCCAATGTAAATAGTGAAGGAGATGAAGGGTTTCCTGTATTTAGTGCTTCTACAAATAATTTATATTTTTCCTCAAATGGTAGACCTGGTATGGGTGGTCTTGATATTTTTAAGGCTGAGTATAACGTAAATTTTGATGGAACTGTGGTGACAATGTTTAATGAGGCTGAAAATTTACAATATCCTGTAAATACTTGTTTTGATGATTTTGGAATTACATTTGAAAATTATTCGCAAGCTGGATTAGAGCCAGAGTTAAAAGGTTATTTTTCTTCTAATAGAGTTGGTAGTAAATGGAAAAGTAAAGGTAAGGTTGATATCTATTATTTTGATAAACAACAAATTTTCTTCAATCTTTCTGGTCAAATCGTAGATGTTGCTGATGGCTCTCCAATACAAGGGGCTCAAATTGAACTTATTGGCCCATCATCAAGTAATATCGCACATACTGACGGATTTGGTAAATTTTCATTTGATGAATGTAACTTTAGAGAAGATGAAGACTATAGAATTGTAGTTAATAAAGAATGGTTTTTTCAACAAGTTGACACTACTTTAAATACTCATAATATAAAAAATCGGGATTGTGAATATATAACAAAGGAAATGGAAGAGGCTAATGCTCCAAATACTTGTAGCTATCAAGAAGGTCATTTAGAGTATTCAATGTATAGAAAATTTGAAATGAAAACCATGAGGCGTCCTCTTGTTTTAAAAAGTGTTCTATTTGATTTAGGTAAATCTGATTTAAGAGAAGCATCTAAAAATGAACTAGATTCATTAGTTTCACTATTAAATAATGATTGGCCTAATGTTGTGATTGAACTTAGATCACACACAGATATTAGGGGAAGTGATACACTAAATGCAAGGTTGTCTTTTGACCGTGCACAAAGCTGTGTTGACTATTTAGTTGAACAAGGTGTTAATCCAGCAAGATTAGTTCCGCTAGGTATGGCATCAACAGAGCCAGTTATTCTTGAAGAATCAGAAGATAATTTACCTGTTGGTGAATTAAATGCAAATTATATTGCTAATTTAAAGTCTAAAAAACTGAGAGAAATAGCTCATCAAAAAAATAGAAGAACTGATTTTAAAGTATTGGATTCTAATTTAGATGATTGGTTGAAGAAAAATCCGAATTTAAAAGATGAAAATGACAAGATTCAAAGAGCTCTTATTGATAAAGAGGGGAATGTGATTCCAACAGATTCAAAGGGTAATTTTATAGAGCAGATTAATTGATTGTAAATAAAAAAAATATAATTTAAATTTAATAAAAGAGTATCTCTCCGATACTCTTTTTATTTTATAATTCGTATGGAAAAGTATTTAAGAAGAGGAGTGTCTGCAGATAAAGAAGATGTTCATAATGCTATTAAAAAAATAGACAAGGGTTTGTTTCCTAATGCCTTCTGTAAGTTAATTCCTGATTATTTAACTGGCGATTCAGATTATTGTTTAGCTATGCATGCTGATGGAGCTGGAACCAAATCTTCTTTAGCATATATATATTGGAAAAAATTTAATGATTTATCTGTTTGGAAAGGTATAGCACAAGATGCTCTAGTTATGAATATTGATGATTTGTTGTGTGTTGGTGCAATAGATAATTTTATTTTATCTTCTACAATTGGTCGTAATAAAAATTTAATTTCAGGTGATGTTATCTCTATGTTGATAAATTCAACTAGTGAATTAGTTGATCAGTATAAGGAATGGGATATAAATATTATTTCTTCCGGAGGTGAAACCGCGGATGTTGGTGACATTGTTCGTACTCTGATAGTTGATAATACAATTATTAGTCGCGTGCATAAAAATGATATTATTGATAATGCAAATATTGCACCAGGAAATGTCATTGTTGGACTTGCTTCTTATGGTCAATCAACATATGAGAATTCTTATAATTCGGGAATTGGTAGTAATGGTTTAACTTCTGCAAGACATGATATTTTTAATAAAAAGTTAGGTGTTGAATTTCCAGAAAGTTTTGATCCATTGATGGAAGAAGAATTAGCTTATAGTGGATCTAAACTTCTGTCTGATAAGTTATTTGACAATGAATTAGGACAATTAGTACTATCTCCTACTAGAACTTATGCTCCTATCATAAAAGAAATATTTAAAAAATATAAAAAACATATTTGTGGTATGGTGCATTGTACAGGAGGTGGTCAAACAAAGATATTACACTTTATTGATAATTTACATATCTATAAAAATAATATGTTTGAAGTTCCGCCAATTTTTGATTTCTTAAAACAAGAATCTGACACTTCATGGAAAGAAATGTATAAAGTGTTTAATATGGGGCATCGAATGGAATTATATGTTCATGAGGATGTTGCAAATTCAATTATCAGAATCGCTAAATCTTTTAATGTAGATGCTCAAATTATTGGTTATGTGGAAAAATCTCAGAAAAAAAAATTAACTATTACATCGCCAGATGGTATAATTTCCTATTAACATGTTAGATAAATTATATGCAATAAAAGAAAGGTTTAATGAGGTTTCAGCATTAATTGTTGAGCCTAGTATTATTTCTGATTTACCAAGGTATATCAAATTAAATAAGGAGTATAAGGACTTAACACCTTTGATAAAGGTTATTGATCAATATATTAAGATTACTCGCAATATCAAAGAAGCTAAAGATATATTAAAAAATGAAAAAGACTCTGAACTAAGAGAGTTAGCTAAATTAGATTTAGAAGAATCAAATGTTTTAAATAAAAAAATTGAAGCTGATTTAAAATTATTACTAATACCTAAAGATCCAGATGATTCAAAAAATGCAGTTGTTGAAATTAGAGCTGGTGCTGGTGGAGATGAGGCAAGTATTTTTGCAGGTGATTTATTTAGAATGTATTCTAAATATATTGATTCCAAAAAATGGAAGTATGAACTAATGGATGTAAGTGAAGGTGTGTCGGGAGGATTTAAAGAAATTGTTTTTAATGTAACAGGTGTTGATGTTTATGGGGAGTTAAAATATGAGTCTGGTGTGCATAGAGTACAGAGAGTGCCTCAAACTGAGACTCAGGGTCGTGTTCATACTTCTGCAGCTAGTGTTGTAGTTTTACCTGAAGTAGAGGATTTTGATATTAAGCTAAATGATAGTGATATTAAAAAAGAGACTTATTGTTCTTCGGGGCCGGGTGGGCAATCTGTTAACACTACTTACTCTGCAGTTAGATTAACTCATGTGCCGACTGGGGTAGTTGCTCAATGTCAAGATCAAAAATCTCAAATAAAAAATTATGCTAAAGCATTAAAAGTATTGAGATCTAGAATTTATGAAATCGAGTTGAAAAAAAGAAATGCAGAAATTGATGGTCAAAGAAAAACTATGGTAAAAACAGGCGATAGATCGGATAAAATAAGAACTTATAATTATCCACAAGGTCGAGTCACAGATCATAGAATTGGTTTAACTTTATACTCCCTTAGTGAAATTGTTAATGGTGATATTAATAAGTTAGTTGAAGAATTGAAAATAGCTGAAAATGCAGAAAAATTAAAAATGGGTTAAATGAATTTGAATTCAATTGTTAATAATATTCGCTGTAAGAAATCTTTTTTATGTGTTGGTTTAGATCCTGATTTAAATCTTCTACCAAAATGTCTTCTTGATTATGAAGATCCTGTTTTTGAATTTAATAAAGCTATTATAGATGCAACTAGTGATCTTTGTGTAGCTTATAAGCCTAATTTAGCATTTTACGAAAAACTAGGACCCTCTGGTTGGTCTAGTTTGGAAAAGACTATTAAGTATATTCCAGATGAACATTTTATTATAGCTGATGCAAAAAGATCAGATATATTCAATTCTGCAAATATGTATGCTGATACTTTTTTCGATTATCTAAAGTGTCATGGAGTTACTATTTCACCTTACATGGGCTTAGATTCAGTTAGTCCATTTTTAAGAAAAAATAAATGGGCAATTTTACTGATTGCAACTTCTAATCCTAGTGCTTCGGCTATTCAAAATATAATCACAAATAATAATATCCCCTTATATTTAGAATTAGTTCATCAAGTTAATTCATGGACAGATCAATACAATACAATGTTTGTTGTTGGTGCTACACGTTTATCAGAAATGAAGGAGATAAGAAAAATTGCTTCAAATCATTTTTTTTTGGTTCCTGGTGTTGGTGCACAGGGTGGAAGTGTAAAAGATGTATTTAACTATGGTCATAATAAAAATTGCGGTTTATTAGTTAATGTTTCTAGAGCTATAATATATGCTGGATCAGACACTGATTTTAAAGATGAAATTAGACAAGTTTCATTAAGTATTCAGCAAGAGATGGAATTGCTATTGAAAGATAAAAAAATTATTTTTTAGTGAAAAAAATGAAAGTTTTAATTACTGGGGGTAATGGGTTCTTAGGCAAAGAATTGCGTATGCAGTTTCAGAAAAATAATTACGATGTAATTGCGACTGGTTTAGGAAAAGATAGGATAAGTTATCATAATCATATTTATCTAGAATTAGATATTCAATCTCCCTCAAAATGTTTAGAGGTATTGCAAAAACATCAACCTTCAATTATTATTAATGCAGCAGCTTTAACAGATGTTGATAGATGTCAACTAAATCAAAGTGAATGTCTAAGTATTAATTGTGATAGTTTGAATAATTTTATTCCATATTCAATAGAGAATCGAATACATTTTATTCAGATTTCAACAGATTTTGTTTTTAATGGTAAAAAAGGAGAGTATAAAGAAAATGATTTTTGTGATCCAGTAAATTATTATGGTTTCTCTAAATTGGAGGCAGAAAATAAAATAATTAAGAGTGGTGTAGATTATGCAATAATACGCACGTCTCTTTTATATAATTTAACTGGAAATAATTTTTTAACTAGATTTATTAAAAAAATCAAGGAAAATGTAGAATTAAAAATAGTTGATGATCAATATCGTACACCGACATATATTTTTGATTTAGTTTCTGCTATTTTAATAATTGTAAAGCTTAAAAAAAATGGAATTTATCATATTTCCAGTGGAGAAAGTTTATCGATTTTTGATATTGTTTGTAATTTTGTTAAAAATATGGATTCAAATACTTCTTTAATTAAAAATATTAGTACTAAGGATTTAAGTCAAAAGGCTATTAGGCCTATAAACTCTAGTCTTCTTATTGATAAAGCAAAAAAAGATTTTAATTTTACTCCAATGAATTTAAATGATGTTATAAATCGATTTTTATGAAAAACAACTCTTATTACTTTCTGGTTTCTTTTTTTCTATTATTTGTGTCAATTCAATCATGTTTGTTATCACAAATAAATCAATCTTCCTCAATCATAGGTGAATACTCATATAGTGAGATTATTGGTCTAGATGTTTCTATTGGTCCAAATGATTATTTGTCCTTAAGTAAGGATGGAACATTTGAATATGAAGTCGGATTAATTAATGCTTTTGGTCAATGGTCTTTAATTGAAGACACACTAAAGTTTCACTACAATAGTCCTATTGATACGGTTCGATTATTCAAGATAGTCGAATTATCTTCAACAAAATTACATTTATCTGAAGGCTTGCTTCAATTTAAATTTACCCATAGTTTTTCGAATAAAGTTAATATGTTTTCAAAAGGTGTTAATGATTTATTTTCTCCTGTTGTTGATAAAATAGGAGGGGTAATATTTTATGATATAACAAAGCCTTTTAATGCTGATAAAAATATTCCATTTATTGTTATGTGGTTAGTTTTTGGGGCATTATATTTTACTTTTAGGATGAATTTTATTAATATTCGAGGATTTAAACATGCTATTGAGTTAGTGCGAGGTGATTACAGTGACCCTAGTAATAAGGGTGAGGTGTCACATTTCCAAGCATTAACAACTGCTCTATCTGGTACTGTTGGTTTGGGTAATATAGCGGGTGTTGCAATAGCAATTAGTTTAGGTGGACCAGGTGCAACATTTTGGATGATTGTTGCAGGTCTGTTAGGTATGTCATCTAAGTTTGTTGAATGCACATTAGGCTTGAAATATAGAATTATTGATGAAGATGGAGTAGTTTCAGGTGGTCCTATGTATTATCTGCGAGATGGTTTAGCGAAAAAAAAATTAAAAAATATTGGTAAAGTATTATCTATTCTTTTTGCAGTTCTTTGTATTGGTGGATCTATTGGTGGTGGTAATATGTTTCAGGCAAATCAGGCTTTTGCTGCATTAAAGGGAGTTTTCCCATCCCTTACTAATTTTGGACCTTTATTTGGTATTTGTTTAGCTACTTTAGTGGGGTTTGTTATAATAGGAGGAATAAAAAGTATTGCTAAAGTCACTGAGAAAGTTGTTCCTTTTATGGCTGCTATTTATGTTGGTGCCGCATTGATTATTATTATGTTGCACATCTCTGATGTTGGGTTTGTTGTTAAAGAAATTATTAAAGGTGCATTTACTCCAGAAGCAGGTTTAGGAGGTTTTATTGGGGTTTTAATAATTGGTTTTAAAAGAGCAGCATTTTCAAATGAAGCGGGTGTTGGTTCCGCATCAATAGCTCATTCAGCTGCAAAAACAAAAGAGCCTGTTTCTGAAGGAATGGTAGCATTACTAGAACCATTTATTGACACTATTGTTATATGTACAATGACAGCATTTGTTATTATCATTACTGGAAGTTATCAACAAACAGGAGACCTAGGTGGTTCAGAATTAACATCGCAAGCATTTGGAAGTGTTATTTCATGGTTTCCGTATATTTTAACCATTGCTATTTTATTATTCGCTTTTTCAACTATGATTTCTTGGTCATATTATGGCTTGAAATCTTGGACCTTTTTATTTGGAAAAAGTAAATATTCAGAATTGAGTTATAAAATGATGTTTATGATTTTTATTGTTATTGGTTCATCAGCTAGTTTGGGGTCAGTTGTTGATTTTTCTGATATGATGATTTTAGCTATGGCGTTTCCTAATATAATAGGACTTTTAATCTTATCTAGTGAAGTTAAAGAGGACTTAAGGTGTTACTTAAGGAAGTTAAAAGATGGTACTTTAAAAAAATATAAATAAATATGAATTTTAATTATTCTGAAAATCAACAATTAATCAGTGAAACTATATCTGATTTTAGTAAAAGAAAAATAATACCTAATCTTATGCAATGGGATAATGCTCAATATTTTCCTATTGACACATTCAAAGAATTAGGTGAATTAGGTATGTTGGGAGTATTAGTTCCTGTTAAATATGGTGGTAGTGGTTTTGGTTATAATGAATATGTTACAGTTGTATCTGAAATCGGAAAAGTATGTGGTTCTATTGGACTTTCTGTAGCTGCACATAATTCTTTATGTGTTGGACATATACTTAAATATGGAAGTGAAGCTCAAAAATTAAAATGGTTACCAGGATTATCCACGGGTGAATATATTGGAGCTTGGGCTTTAACAGAGACAGGTACAGGTTCTGATGCATTGCAAATGAATACAACTGCAACTAAAAAAGGTGATAAATGGATTCTTAATGGTTCTAAAAATTTCATAACTCATGGTGTTAGTTCAGATGTTATTGTTGTTGTTGCAAGGACAGGTGAAAAGGGAGATTCTCACGGTATTTCTGCATTTATAGTTGATAAAAAAAAATCTGGAGTTAAATCTGGAAAAAAAGAAGATAAATTAGGAATGAGAGCATCCGAGACATCAGAAGTTATTTTTGACAACTGTGAAGTTGACTCATTAGATATCTTAGGAGAGGAAGGTGAAGGTTTTATACAAGCGATGAAAATTTTAGATGGTGGAAGAATTTCCATAGCAGCTTTAGCTTTAGGTATTTCTAAAGGTGCATATAGTTCTAGTGTTTTATATTCAAAAGAAAGAGAGCAATTCGGTAGACCGATTTCACAATTTCAAGCTATAGCATTTAAATTGGCTGATATGAAAACAGAGATAGAAGTTTCAGAGCTAATGATATATCGAGCATGTCAATTGATAATGAATAATATGCCCGTAACTAAGGAAAGTGCTATGGCGAAATATTATGCTTCTGAAACATGTGTTAAAATTGCTAATGATGCGGTTCAAATTTTCGGAGGATATGGTTACACAAAAGATTTTCCAGTGGAAAAATACTATCGTGATTCTAAATTATGTACTATCGGTGAAGGAACATCGGAAATACAAAAAATCGTTATTTCTAAGCATATAATTTGATATTAAATAAAAAGTATTTAAATTCGCAAACTTAAAATCAGAATAACGATGATTATAATTCCAGTCAAAGAAGGAGAGTCTATAGATAGAGCTTTAAAAAGATTTAAAAGAAAATTCGATAAAGTGGGAACTTTACGTGAGATTAGAAGTAGAAAAAACTTTATTAAAAAATCTACTTTAAGAAGAGAAGAATTGCTTAAAGCTAAATTTTCACAGACTTTCTTAAATTCTCAAGAACAATAAAGATATTTTTTTTAGTAACTTTAGACTTTATACTAAAGTTATATGATGCATAATAATTTCATTAATTATTTGAAAAATGAAAGGCATTACTCATTAGAAACTATTAAATCTTATTCACATGATGTGGTTCAGTTTTTTAAATTAACTGATTTAGAATATGATTTTTTAGATAAAGTAGACATTGAACATATAAGGTTATGGATTGTTTTATTAAAAAAAAAATCTTTATCTGCACAAAGTATAAATAGAAAAATTAGTGCTTTAAAAAATTTTTTTAATTACTGTAAAAGGGAAGGTGTTGTAAAAATCGATCCTTTTTTAAAAATAAAATCTCTCAAAGAAGCATCAAGGTTGCCTTTAGTCATATCGGAACCTATATTATTAGATTTATTTGAGAAAGAAGGTTTTTTTGAAAATAATTTTGAAGGTATTAGGGATAAGTTGATTTTAGAATTATTATACCAAACTGGTATTAGGTTGAGTGAGTTAATGTCGATAAAGTTAAGTGATTATCATTGTGCTGAAAAACAATTAAGGATTATAGGAAAAAGAAATAAGGAAAGAATTATTCCCTTAACTAAATATATGACTGAACTATTAGATGAGTATATTTTAGCTAGAAATAAGCAATTTGCAAATACTAAATTGTCTTATCTTTTTCTCTCAAAAAAAGGGAATAAGAGCTATTCTAAAATGATTTATAGAATCGTGAATTATTATTTATCTCTTGTGAGTACTGTTCATAAACGAAGTCCTCATGTTTTACGTCATGCATTTGCTACTCATTTATTAAATAACGGTGCAGATTTAAATGCAATTAAAGATTTGCTAGGACATTCTAGTTTATTATCTACTCAAGTCTACACCCATGTGTCAGGTGAAAAAATAAAAAAAGCATACAAGAAATCACATCCTAGAGGTTCGTAAAATCATACATGCTAGATTCATTTTTTTAAAAAATGTTTAAAAAAAACTATTATATTCTTGGTGAAAGAGAAATGTTTTAATAAATTTGCATTCCTTTAATGGGTTTAAGGTAATTCTTATCTGTTAATGGGCTTGTTTTTTGAAATTTTGAATTGTGGATGTTGATAAAGATTTTATATAATCGTAGGTGTGAATGATAAATGTTGTTTGATTTTGCCGATGTAGCTCAGCTGGCTAGAGCAGCTGATTTGTA
>CEQM01030500.1_pt1 | contig 13613 bp, 8 predicted proteins | sample 531111 | NCBI WGS metagenome assembly CEQM01 (sample SAMEA2621278, study PRJEB7988) | marine metagenome | biome: marine biome (ENVO:00000447); feature: deep chlorophyll maximum layer (ENVO:xxxxxxxx); material: "saline water (ENVO:00002010), including plankton (ENVO:xxxxxxxx)" | depth 120 m
AAACAATTACCAAACTATAGGTTCTTTACCATTAATATAAATGAAAGAAAATTTCTATTAAAGCAATTAAATTATGAAGACTACCTTGGATCAAAGGTTGAATATAAACAAAATATAAAAGATCCAATCTTTAAACACATTACTTATGTGTTTACAATATCTAATCAATTTTTATTTGAAATAGGCAGGTTACGTGCTTTTCGAATTGCATATGAAAAAAAATATAAAACAAGTCCATACATCAAATGTATAGTGAGTGCAGAAACAAAAAGCATAGACCCTTTAATTGAAACTACGACAAAGTCTATAAGCTCTATTCTTGGTGGATGTAATGAACTAGTTATTAAATCTAAAAAAGATGATACTTTAAATATAAAACAACAATTAATCTTAAAGTATGAATCATATTTGAATCGGGTTGCAGATGCAACACATGGAAGCTATTATATTGATACACTTAGCTATTCTATGAATAGAATCAAAAATAATATCTCTGACACAAAGAGTGGAACAAATAAAGAAAAAAATTGGGACACATTTGAAGAGATTAGAATAAAGAATAAGTACTCTAAAGAAGATATCGAAGGAATCAAGCATGTTGAATTTGGTGCTGGACAACCACCGTTTATCAGGGGGCCGTATAGCACTATGTATTGTCAAAAAAAATGGACTATTCGTCAATATGCAGGATTTTCAACTGCAGAAGAATCAAATAAGTTTTACAAAAAAAATCTTGCTGCCGGACAAACTGGGTTATCGATTGCATTTGATCTTCCAACGCATAGAGGTTATGATTCTGATAATGCACGTGTTTTTGGAGACGTGGGAAAAGCGGGTGTAGCAATTGACAGTGTTGATGATATGGAAGTTTTGTTTAACGAAATTGATTTAAGTAAAACATCCGTATCAATGACAATGAATGGTGCAGTCATTCCAATTATGGCATTTTTTATAGCTGTAGCAGAAAAAAAAGGTATACCTAAACATAAATTAACTGGAACTATTCAAAATGATATTTTAAAAGAATTTATGGTAAGGAATACATATATATATCCACCAAAACAATCTATGAGAATAGTGCAAGACCTATTCAAATATACATCAAAAAATATGCCTAAGTTTAATAGTATTAGCGTCAGCGGATATCATATGCTAGAAGCTGGAGCAAGTGCTGATCTAGAGTTAGCATATACATTATGTGATGGTTTAGAATATGTGAGAAGTGGTATTAAAGCTGGATTGGAAATAGATGACTTTGCTCCTAGATTATCATTTTTTTGGGGAATTGGCATGAATTTCTTTATGGAAATTGCTAAAATGAGAGCGGCAAGAATATTATGGGCTGAAATGATAGCACCTTTTAGTCCAAAAAACACAAAATCTTTAATGTTACGATCACATTGTCAAACATCTGGTTGGAGTTTAACAAAACAAAATCCACAAAACAATATAACAAGAACTACTATTGAAGCCCTTGCTGCTATTATGGGAGGCACTCAATCACTACACACAAATGCTTTAGATGAAGCAATTGCTTTGCCTACTAATGAATCTGCAAAAATTGCGAGAGACACTCAACTATTCTTACAAGAAAAAACAGATATATGTAATGCTATTGATCCATTTGGAGGTTCATATTATGTAGAGTGCTTAACAGATCAACTTATAAAAAAAGCAAAACAACATATTCTTGAAATAGAAAAAATGGGAGGCATGGTTAAAGCACTTGAATCTGGTATTCCTAAATTAAAAATAGAAGCAGCTGCTATCAAAAGACAATCAAAAATTGATAGTTCAGAAAATTTAATTATTGGATTAAACTGTTTTCCAGGAAAAGATTTAAAAAAAATTAAAATACTGGAAGTGGATAATAAAAAAGTTCAAAAAAATCAAATTAAAAGATTAAAGGAAATAAAGAAAAATAGAGATTTTTCAGAAACAACTAAACACTTAAACAAGCTAAAAAAAGCATGTAATATAAAAACCGAAAACCTGTTGCATCTAGCTCTTAATGCTGCAAAAGAACATGCAACATTAGGTGAGATTTCACATGCTTTAGAAACTGTTTTTACACGATATAAAGCAAAAACCAAGATCAACTCAGGAATATATGCTATGGAACAAAAAAATAACGAAAATTTTACACTTGCAAATCAACTAACTGCAGAGTTTAAGGATAAAAATGGAAGAAGACCGAGGATTTTGGCAGCAAAGTTAGGACAAGATGGACATGATAGAGGTGTCAAAATTATTGCTACTAGTTTTGCTGATATGGGTTTTGATGTTGATATAGCGCCACTGTTTCAAACACCTAATGAAATAGTAAAACAAGCATTAGAAAACGATGTCCACATCATAGGTATTTCTTCTTTAGCAGGCGGACATAAGACATTGATACCAAAAGTTATTAAAAAACTAACAAGTCTTCATAGAAATGACATTATAATTGTTGCAGGAGGAATAATTCCTCAACAAGACTATAAGTACTTAGAAAAACAAGGTGTGAAAAAAATATTTGGACCTGGAACTATCGTATCTAAAGCAGCTGTTGATATTTTACATATATTGTTAAATAAATGAATGTCGAAGATTATATTAAAGGTTTAACAACAGGCAACATATCTACATTAGGTAAAGCTATCACATTAATTGAAAGCTCATTAGATAAAGACAAAGAGAAAGCCGAAAAATTAATCGAAAAATGTATACCATTAATTGGTAATTCAATAAGAATAGCTGTAAGCGGCACACCTGGTGTTGGAAAAAGTACATTTATTGAAACATTAGGAATAGAATTAATTAAAAAAAAGAAAAAGATAGCAGTGCTTGCTATTGATCCAAGTAGTGCATTGTCACAGGGAAGTATATTGGGTGATAAAACACGAATGGAAAAACTATCTAATTCTAAATTAGCTTTTGTTCGACCATCTCCAAACTCAGGAATATTAGGAGGAGTTGCTAATAGTACTAAAAATGCAATTACAATCTGTGAAGCTGCAGGATTTGATATTATTATTATTGAAACGGTAGGTGTTGGACAATCAGAATTTTTAGCACAATCGATGACTGATTTTTTTGTATATCTGACATTAATTCAAAATGGAGATGAATTACAATTTAGTAAAAAAGGGATACTAGAATTAAGTGATGTTATTATAATTAATAAAGCGGACCAAAACAAAACGAAAGCTAAAGAAGTAGCATTGCGATTAAAAAATAGCGTACAGAATCATAAAGCTGAAAAAAATATATTTATTTGTTCAGCTTTAACTGGATTCAATATTAGCGCTATATGGATTCATATTCAAAAAATGTATCTGAATAAAACTCAAACTGGAGAAATTGAAAAAACTAGACACCAACAAAACTTATACTGGTTTGAAAAAAATATAATAACTGAATTTAATGAATTAGTTTTAAAAAAAATAAAATTGAAAAATATTATAAACAAGTTAACAAAAGATTCATTAATACATCCTAGACAACATGCACGCAAGATTATAGAAACAATTCTTAAAGAAGATTTGAAATAATATTCTGTGTTGTAATCCCTTCAGCTTCTGCTTTATAATTTTTCACTAATCTATGAGCTAAAACCCAATGAGCCACTGCCCGGACATCTTCAATGTCTGGAGAATATTTTCCAGATAAAATCGAATTAATTTTAGCTCCTAAAACAAGATATTGAGAAGCACGAGGACCAGCACCAAAATTAATATACTTATTCACATAATCCGAAGAGTCATTCCTGTTCGGTCGTGTTTTATTCACTAATTCAACAGCATATTTAATAACATTATCATTCACAGGAACATTTAATACTAACGCTTGGTAATTTAGAATATCTTGAGTGGAAAAAAGTTGAGTAACATTTTGCATTTTAGATAATGTGGTTCTTTTAACAATATCAATTTCTTCATTAATAGTAGGATAATCTAAAAATACACTATACATAAATCGATCTAATTGAGCTTCTGGCAATGGATATGTTCCCTCTTGCTCTATTGGATTTTGAGTTGCTAGCACAAAAAAAGGTAATGACATCTTATATGTCTCACCACTAACTGTAACTGATTTTTCTTCCATAGCTTCTAAAAGAGCAGACTGAGTTTTTGGTGGTGTTCGATTAATTTCATCAGCAAGTAGAATATTACAAAAGATAGGTCCTTTTATAAATTTAAATTCTTTATTTTGATTTAAAATATCATTTCCAATTATATCTGACGGCATTAAATCAGGGGTAAATTGCACTCTATTAAAATGAAGACCTAGTATTTTAGATATAGTATTGACCAAAAGTGTTTTTGCTAATCCAGGAACTCCAATCAATAAAGCATGACCTCCAACAAAAATAGTGCTCAATATTTGCTTGATTGCTTGATCCTGCCCAACAATAACCTTAGCAATTTGAGCAGTAGTTTCATTATATTTACTTACCAAATCTTCAATGAGTTCTAAATCTTGCTTCTCAGAATTATTATTCATTATTTAATAATTTATTATAAAATTCATAATTAGAAATATCGACAGAAGATATATACACATCATTTATTCTATTTTTATACCACTGATTCATTCTTTGCTTCTCTTTAATACTAGAATAATATTGTTTTAAAAATGGATAATCATCAATTAGATTAGCGACATGTTCATCCTGCTTAGAAACTAATTTAATTATACGGTACGCTTCTTTACCACTCGGCAACTTAATGTACATCGGTTCAGTAATATCCCCAATGACAAGTGATTTAATGTCATTTAGTAATGTCACATCTGTGTTCTCTAATTCAGAAATTGAAAAAAAAGAATTGTTGGTATTAGGATTAATGAGTAATCCACCATTAAATTTTGTGTCATTGTCAGATGAAAATTCTTTAGCAGCAGCAGAAAAATCCATTGTATTGTCAATAATATCATTTCTCAATGTTTCTAAAAATGATTTTGCATCTAACATATCCTGATTAGATATCTTAGGAGTCATTAAAATATGTCTGACGTCTATTTCATTACCCCTACGATCTATTAACTGGACTATATGATATCCATATTCTGTCTCAAAAATTTCAGAGATTTGGTCAATTTGCAAACTAAATGCTACAGCTTCAAACTCCTTTACAAAAAAACCTTTTTTAACACTATAATAAGCCCCCCCATTTCGAGATGAACCTGGATCCTCAGAATACAATATCGCCATAGTTGAAAAATCAGCACCTTTCAAAATACGATTTCTTAAATCTTCTAATTTTGATAATGTTTCTTCCACAGCAAATGAAGATGCATCTGGTTTTTTTAAGATTTGTGCAATTTGAAATTTAGTTTCAATTATAGGTATACTATCTGTAGGCAAATTATGATAAAAACTTTCTAATTCAGATGGTGAAATATCTATATTTTTAATAATATCATACTGCATTTTTTGTACTAACAGCTGATCTTTAACAATGGGTTTAAGCTCATTAACTAATTCAACAATGGACTTCTGGAAATACTCTTCAATCTTTTCCTGAGAACCTAATTGTTGTTCAAAAAATAAAATTCTTTGATTAATTGTGTTTTCAATCTCATTAGCATCAATTTGAACACTATCAATAGCAGCAAAATGAAGTAACATTTTTTGAAAAAACAAATCTTCAATGACTTGTTCTCTTAAATTTTCAATATTAGAACCCTGTGTTTGATACTGCAGTATTTGTTCATGAATATCGCTATGAAAAATAACATGATCTCCAATAACTGCAAAAACACCATCAATTAATGTTAAAGGTGAATCTTTTAAAGGTGATATATTATCTCCACCGTCTTGAGAATAGACAGAGATTGTAAAAAATAAAATTGAAATGATTAATTTATTCATAAATTTCAAAGTTGTTATTTTTAATTGCTTCTTGAACTAATTTTTCTTCAATATTAGATAGAATTTCTTTTTTTCTTTTATTTAAAAGTATTTTTTTAATTACCGAAGATACATATTCTAACGGGGAAGAGGTCCCTTTTAGTTTAAAATCTTGTATAAAAATAAAATATTCATATACTGAATCTTCTAATTCAAACCTTTTCTTTTTTGTCAATACATTTCTAGCATTAGTTAATTGTTTTTTATTCTTATCAGGAACGTGATTTAAAAAATCTTCCCAACTAACCCAACTATCATCCCCTAAAAAAAATCTATCTGCAAATTGTACACAATATTCTTCCAACAATGCTAAATCTTCTAAATCATCAGAATGATAATTCTTTACCACAAAATCTAAATTCGGAGCAACACGTCTAATTTTAATATAGTTTAATTTGACAATATTTTCTTTTAACGGAAAGTTTTTGATGTTCGCATCATAATAATTCCTAATTAAAGAATCTTGAATAAGGGTGTCTAAATAAGTTTGAATAACTGCCTCTTTATAATAATGAATTAATAATGACTCCCTATAAACAGAAACAAGACTATCAATGTATAATGGGTCGTTGGTGAAATTATATTCTGCTTTGTTAAGTAGTATTTTTTTTGAAGCCCATTTATTAGAAAAAGTATGAATAGATATCATGCTATCCTGGTCACTAGATGCATCAAAATACGGAATCTCATCTAAATAAAGATATTCATCAAAAACTCTTGCGACAACGACACGCTCAGAAGAATAAGGCTGACAGGCAATGAAAAAATAAAAAAATAATATCGTATATATTTTATTCATCATCGCCAATAAGAGGCTTTATTTCAGTATTATATATTTGTCCATTCCAACCAAAAAATACATCACTCGAAGAACCAAACAATTGTACTGTTTGAGAAAAACATGACGAAAAACTAATACAATCGAGTGTATCATGATTTATATCATTTGGAATATCTAGTAACCCTAACTGCTTCTCTTTAGCTAAAGACAATAAATTCTGATTAATTTGAATATCGTACTTTGATTTCAATTCTTTTAACCAATTCTTTTCTAGTAAAGCTTGATAATCGGAAATTACAATACCTTTAATTTGATCCAAGGGTTTAACAGATGGTAAAAATAAATCTAGAATAACAATAATGTGGTTACTATTCTCAATGACAAAAAAATCATCTGTGTCAAAAGTATCATTCCATTCTAAAGAAAATATATGATTGTCAATCATATCATTATCTCCTTTTTCAAAAACCCCTTCTTCAATAGATAAATTTAATGCTGAATTTTTATTCATTCTCTCTAATAATTTATCCTTATCACCAGCACGTTTCAAGTAATTAATAACACGTTTTTTTACCTTATCATCTTTAGCACTATATATTTGTGCTGACACTCGTTCAGACCACATGTAATTATTTTGATTTTGATTATAAAAATTAAGTAGACCCACTGTATCTTGAATTGCTTTATTCCAAACTTTTTCTTCTGACAAATTAAATAATAAGATTCCATCATGATATTCGTCTATCAATAATCTAAAATCATCATATTTTACTTCCAAATTATTCATTTCAATATCTAAAATTTTTTGTTCTTTGAAAGTTTTATATAACTGATTTATCATTGTGTTAATATCTATTTTCTGAGAAAATCGATCTCGATATGAGATTAGATATTTAGCGAAATCTTTTTGAAAAACATATCGCTGACTATTATCTTGACTTGAATTAAACACAAACATAACATGTCCATCATTATTAATCTTTTTTAAAATATCTTCTCCATTAAAAAAATCATCATTAATAATTTTATAAAAAACATCTTTCGCTTTTTTATTTTCAACAAAACCCCATTCACTTTTCAACCTGTCAATAACAATGTCTCTAGTTTTCTGTGAACGTGAATCTCTTTCAATTCTTTTTTTAAGTTCAGATTTTATTTGCTCAAATTCTGGCAACCCTTTTTTATCTAATAATTTGACTATATGCCATCCGAATTCTGTTTGAAATGGCTCAGAAAAAGCACCAATAGAATCTAAATCAAATGCAACTTCTTCAAAATTTTTCACCATTTTATTAGTCCCAAACCAATCTAATTCACCTCCTTTTGATCCACTTTTTTTATCGTCCGAATATTTTTTTGCTAATTCCATAAAATTAGATCCAGAATTAGTTAGTAAAGAGTCATAAATTTCATACACCTTTACTTTAGATAATGTGTCTGTATTTAACTTTTTCGCATCTGTCCTAATCATGATATGTGCTACTTTCACCTCACCTCTAGAAGGACGCTTATCATTAACTTTAATAATATGATAACCAAATCGAGTTTTTACAGGTTCAGAAACATGCCCAACTTGAGTTTCGTATGAAGCAGTTTCAAATGGATAAACCATATATAAAGCTGTAAAATAACCTAAATTTCCATTATTATCTTTAACCGATGGATCCTCAGAAAATTGTTTAGCTAAAGAAACAAAATCTTCGCCATTTTTTATTCTGTTTTGAAGATCTAAAATTGTATTAAATGCCTCTAATGTATCATCTGACTCTGATTGAATTAATATATGGCTAACCGAAACTTCATATTTTAATCTTTCATATGCCTCTTGTAATAATTGCTCTGATATATTGGAATCTGTAAGATAGGGCTTGACTAATTGCCTTCTATAACCAGCTAATTCTCTAATGAAAGAAGGAATAGTGTCTAATCCTAACTTTTCCGCTTCAATAACTTTTAACTTAAAGTTTACATACAATTCCAAATACTCTTGCAGAGAATCTTGAAAACTTAAAGTATCTGTGTCTAATCGGTTTTTATAATAAGTTTTCATAAAATCCTGAACAGATATATCTTCATCTGATATTGATAATAATATCTGATCTTGAGAGAATAAATTAGAAACGATAAAAAATAATATATATATGCATCTGTTTTTCATTAGTCCATGTTTTTAAATTGTTATAATTATCTACTGTAATTGGGTGCTTCTTTAGTGATTGTCACATTATGTGGATGACTTTCTCCAATTCCTGCACTTGTAATTTTTGTAAATTTTGCATTTCTTAACTCGATTAAATCTCTTGCACCACAATAACCCATCCCAGATCGTAATCCACCAATATATTGAAACAAAACCTCGGACAGTTTTCCTTTATAAGGTACTCTACCTACTATCCCCTCAGGGATCATTTTGCTTTTACTCTTATTTTTCTGAAAATACCTGTCTGCTGACCCACTTTGCATAGCGTCAAGAGAACCCATACCTCTATAAGTTTTAAATTTTCTTCCTTCATAAATTATGGTCTCACCTGGAGACTCTTCTAGTCCAGCTAATAAAGACCCTAACATAACAGAAGAAGAGCCAGCTGCAAGTGCCTTTACAATATCTCCAGAAAAGCGAATACCTCCATCTGAAATCACTGGAATTTTAGATTTATTAGCTATTTTACAAACTTCAGATATAGCGGTTAATTGAGGAACTCCAACACCTGATATAATTCTAGTTGTGCATATAGATCCAGGGCCAATACCTACCTTAATTGCATCAGCTCCTTTAGATATAAGTAATTTTGCTGCTGCTGGTGTTGCAATATTACCAACTACACAATCAGTTTTTGGGAATTTTTCTTTTATAGACACTAATGTGTCTACAACTAATTTACTATGTGCATGTGCTGTGTCAATAACTAAGGCATCAACACCTTCATTTACTAATGCACTAGCACGATTAATAGAATCATCACCAACACCAATTGCTGCAGCTACTCGAAGTCTACCTAGAGAATCTTTACATGCCTTGGGCTGTTCCTTTACCTTTATAATATCTCGATATGTAATCAAACCAATTAGCTTTCGAGAAGAATCAATAACAGGCAGCTTTTCAATGCGATTTCTTTGTAAAATACCCTCTGCTGTTGCTAAAGAAGTAGACTTACCTGTAGTGATAAGACCTTCTGACGTCATAACTTTGTTAATTTTTTGATTTAGTTTTTTTTCAAACCTTAAATCTCTACTTGTTACAATCCCAACTAATTGGTCTTTACTATTTAAAATTGGAATTCCTCCAATATTATGTTCAGCCATTACACTTTTAGCCTCCGCAGCTGTAGCTGTTTCATATAATGTAATTGGATTAAGAATTACACCACTTTCTGATCTTTTGACAAGATTAACTTCTTTTGCTTGATCTTCTATGCTCATGTTTTTATGAATAACTGAAATACCTCCTTCTCGTGCTAAACCAATCGCCATTTGAGATTCAGAAATTGTATCCATAGCAGCTGATATCACAGGAATGCTAATCTTAATATTTTTAGAAAAAAGAGTGCTCGTAGAAACCTCTCCAGGTAATACTTCAGAGTAAGCTGGAACTAATAGAACATCATCAAATGTCAATCCTTCTTTTAAGTTAATATCAAATTTCATTTATTTAATAAAGAATAAAAAAAATGTGTGCAAATTTAATAAAAATAACAGAAAAAGAAGATTTAACAGAACTATAATTTTGACACTCTAACTTTTTCAAAATGAAATTCTTTAATAATATTTTCAATGATTAATGCAGCAGGCTGAATAGTATCTAGTATTGATGCTACTTGACCAATCTCCAATTCTCCTTCCTTTAAATCACCTAAAAACATGCCTTTTTTTGCTCGACCTTGACCCAATATTGTTTTTAATTCCTCGACTGAGGATTTTTTTAAATAAGCTTCTTCTATTTTAGAATAAAAATTATTTTTCAACAGTCTCACTGGTGTTAATTCTTTTAACGTTAAGATAGTATCACCCTCATCGGATTCAATAATCTTCTGTTTAAAATTTATGTGTGCTGAGCTCTCTTTTGACACAACAAACAAAGAACCAATTTGAACTGCATCAGCACCTAAAACCATAGCCGCTAACATTGATTGACCAGAACAAATACCACCAGCAGCTATAATAGGAATCTGTACATGTTTTTTTATTAATGGCAATAAACAAAAGGTAGTTGTTTCATTACGACCATTATGCCCACCAGCTTCAAATCCTTCACAAACCAATGCATCCACACCTGCATCTACCGCTTTTAAAGCAAATTTTAAATTTGACACGACATGCACAACAATTATTCCATGAGATTTTAGTTTTTTAGTCCATATTCCTGGATTACCAGCAGATGTAAAAACAATAGAAACATTTTCTTCAATAAGAATATTAATTTGATGAGTAGTATATTTGGAAAAAAGAGGAATATTAACTGCAAAATTATTGTGAGTATTGGCGTGACATTTCTGAATATGCTCTCTCAAAATCTCTGGACTCATAGATCCTGCACCAATGATACCTAACCCACCTGCATTACTCACAGCAGCAGCTAACCGCCAACCACTACACCAAACCATACCAGCTTGTATGATGGGATATTCGATATTAAATAAATTGACAATCCTATTTTTCATGATTATATTTTTACAATACTATAGACACATACCTCTTCTCTTACTTTAACAAAATAGATGCCTGGCTGGCAATGGGATAAATCAATAATATTATGAACTTGATTAATAGTTGTAGAAAGAATACAAGAGCCCATGACATTAAAAATATCAATATTGCATTCTAAAGCATTATCATTATATATGATTAATTTATTTTCAACTGGATTTGGAAACAATTCTAGATTAAGATAATTCTCATTAGAAATCATATCTAAGCCATTTAAATATGCTTCGTGAAAATTAGGTATTCCATGACCTAAAGAATCATTTGGATTCTGAAAAAGATGCGAAGATTGCTCAATTAATTTAAACACCTCCATGCTCGTTAAGTTAATACTATTGCTCTCTAAAGCTCCCCACAAACACGCTGACAAACCAGCAATGAGTGGAGAAGAAAAAGAAGTTCCATTAGCAACTCTAATAGTTGAATCCATATCAGCCACAATCGTATTCACTCCTTGTGCACAAACATTAGGTTTAACACGACCATCATATGATGGCCCTCTAGAACTAAATGAAGCTATTTCTCCAGCATTATTCACTGCACCAATTGCTAACACACTATCCCCATCTGCTGGAGCTCCAATATAATACCAATCATTATTCCCACTATTGCCTGCACTATTAACTACTAAAATACCTTTAGAAGCAGCCAAGTCTGCAGCTACAGTAATAATAGTCGAATTACCATCCATGTCAGTATAAGAATGACTATTTAATGTATCATCATATAAAATAGTATAGCCCAATGAAGAATTTATAATATGTACTCCAACTGAGTCAGCATATTCTGCTGCAGCTGCCCAATTATCCTCTTCAATCAAAGTTTCTGAAGCAGAGTCTTCAGTTCTAAACAACATGTAATTTGCCTCAGGTGCTACACCTATTAGACTATCAGCCATATCTCCTGCCATAGTTGAGAGAACCATTGTACCATGTGTACTTCCGCCAAATACATCATTATCATTATCTACAAAATCATACATGTCAATTATCTGATTATTATCCCATAAACTTTGAAAAATGGGTAGTGTTTGAACCCCAAAAAAACCTGCATCAAAAACAGCAATTGTCATATCACTACCAAAAAAACCTAAATTATGTAAATCAACCCCTCCTAACATATTGATTTGATTAAAAGATGGTCCATATTCTAATATATTAGAGATTCTGCTATAATGAGAGTAATCTAAAGTTTTATTTGTTAATAATGTATCTTTTTTTATTTCTATCTTAACCACTGGACGTATATCTTTAATAAAATCATATACCAATAAGCTATCTAAGATGTCTAAAGAACTCAAACTAACTGAAACAGCATTAAACCATCTAGAATGATGACGAATAATTAAATCATGTTCTTTTAAGATATTAACGTAATCTAAACATACTGGTAAATCATAATCATCAAATAATATATTTTGCTTTAATCTTCGCTCTATAGATTTTTCAGCTAACTTTATCTCTTTACTACAAGATTTATCATTAAAAAAAATCCACCAATTATCAGCTTCTAAAAAAGCAGCAAAAAATACAAAAAGAAACGATAAATAAAATTTCATAGTCTAAATCTCATTATTCTATCATTAAAGAACGCCTATTTATATAATCATACAAATCTAATGTGTCTCCTAACTCGTTATAAAAAACCCAAATTGAATCTTGTAAACCTAAAGTATATAGACCTTGTGACTCTAACTGATTAGTTTTATCATAATAGAATTCAGCAACACCATGCAACTTGTCCAAATGATAATTACACTTCATATTAAGATAGCCAGAAGGATAATATATTTCAGCCTCACCTTCTTTTTTATTGTGTAAATAAATATACTTTTCTGACAATCTACCATTATCGTAAAAATATTTACATTCACCATTTAAATTATTAGAATCAAAATTTTCTTCCGCTATTCTCTTACCATCTAAATTATAATAAATCCAAAGACCTTTTTTTTCTTTATTTACATACTCTCCCCTTGATTTAATAAATCCACTGCTATAATAAACCTCTGCCTTACTTCTAAGACCAGGCTCAAGATAATCTAATCGAATAACGAGATTACCACTATAATCATAATATTCAAACAATCCAATCTCTTTACCATTAATAAATTTCCCCTCATATTTTATTGCCCCATTATCATGATAACCTCTCCATATACCAGATCGCTCTCCCTTGTCATTAAATTTGTTTTGAGAAAAGCTGATACTTGAAATCAATAATAATAATAATAATAAT